>Ga0307947_1000002_pt1 | contig 149786 bp, 138 predicted proteins | sample OrgLakmetagen232_FD_201840 | JGI IMG/M metagenome (GOLD analysis project Ga0307947, IMG submission 201840) | Saline water microbial communities from Organic Lake, Antarctica - #232 | ecosystem: Environmental > Aquatic > Non-marine Saline and Alkaline > Saline | place: Antarctica: Organic Lake...
CAGGCCGCCGCCCATGGGTAGCCGCTTGTGAATGTCGATGGTTACCCCGGCTACGGGGCCGTTCGCCGCATCAGCCAGCAGGTGAGCGGCCCGGATAACCAGGTTGTCCTCGTCGGCAACGCCGGGGATGGAGTGTGCCAGCGTAATCCGGCGGTCAGGGCGCAGGGTGAAGGTCAGCTCATCGCCGTAATCGAGAAACTGAAAGAGGGTCTGAAGCTCGTGATAACCGTCTTTTCGCCTGCACAGAATGTGCAGAAACAGGTTTAGCTTGGCGGGTGAGGGCAGGGCAAGGGGGATCATGGTGATCCGCTTTCGGCCAGCTGCCAGGACGACACCACGAGACGCACCCGTTTTTCTCCCTTTACTGCGGTCAGGCGCGCGGGCAGGGCAGGGTAACCCTCGATAAATTGCTCCCGGCGGTCATAGCGGATTTCCCAGCCCTGCTGGCGGATCAGCGCCAGCTGGTCCTGTTCGTCAAACAGCATCTGGTAGCTGCCATCAGTGCCGGGCAGGCCCTTGATCCACCGGGTCAGGTTGACCAGCGGCAGTTGCCAGCCGGTAGCCGCTTTGATCAGCGCCTCCGGGTCACCGGACTGGTAGCGGTCGCCGCCCGGCAGGGTCAGTTCGATGAACTCCTGCGTTCCGCGCAGGCGAGTGCTGCCCATACCCAGAAACGATGAAGAAAGCGCGATATCGTAGTTGTCGCCCCTCTGTTTCCAGTGATTAATAAGGGCCGTGCCGCTGTCTGAGGGCTGCCTTACGGCCAGTTTTCCCGCCAGTTGCCACCGGTCCAGGCTGCTGAGACGATCCTGATAAAGGGTCCAGTTTGCGGGCGGTTGATCCGTGAGGCCTTCGGGCAGGGGGTCCAGGTCGATGGATGCACAGCCGCTGATCATGAGTAGCAGCATTGCGATAAAACTGACACGCAGGTTCACTGGGACGTGCCCCCTGCTACCCGGTCAATGGTTTCCTGAAGCAGGGCATGATCGGGATCTGACTTCAGGCCTTCCTGCCAGACAATACGTGCCTGAGTGCGGTCGCCCGTTTCCCAGAGCACTTCGCCAAGATGAGCAGCGACCTCCGGGTCGGGAAAGGCTTCCCAGGCACGAGTCAGATAATCCAGCGCCTGATCGGTGTTACCCTGTTTGAAAAGTACCCAGCCCATGCTGTCGAGTATGGCGGGGTTCTCCGGGTCCTGTTCCAGCGCCTGTTCAATCAGGATTCGGGCTTCGTCGTAGCGTTCGGAGCGAATGGTGATGATGTACCCGAGCGCGTTCAGAGCGACCGGGTTGTTCGGCTCGGTTTCAAGAATGGTTCGTAAATCAGCCTCGGCCTCCTGGTAGCGGCCTGCGGCGTCAAGCTGCATGGCGCGGGCGTAACGCAGATCAACGTTTTCAGGGTGTGCGTCGAGCGCGGCGTTAGCGACCTTCAGCGCCCGTGCCCCTGCGTTATTGTCGATCAGCAGATTTACCTCCAGCAACCAGAAGTTTTCCGCCTGCTCGGGGTTGCCCTCGCGCAGTGTCTGGATTGTCGCCAGCGCTTCTTCCAGTTCACCCTGCTCTGCTTTCAGCTCGCTGGCGCGGGCCAGCGCGGGGAAGTAATAGTTCCCGGATTCCACATTCTGATAGAAGCCAATGGCCTGCTCGGGTTGATCATTTGTATCGGCTATCCGGCCCAGATAATAATGTGCCTCGTTGATATTGCGGCCCTGCTCGATCAACCGCGTCAGTTCTTCTTCAGCCATTCCGCTTTCGCCATTTTCCAGCGCTACCAGGGCATGAGACAGTCGCAGGCCCGGCACATCGGGAAACTGGGCGACAAGCCGTCTGAATTCGTCCTGGGCCAGGCGCAGCTCGTTTTCCCCGATCAGCATCCGGCCGTAAAGGGTGCCCATCTGGCGGTTGTCCGGAAACCGGCGGGTGTTGCGTTGTAAGTGCTCCAGAGCCCGGGTTTTTTTGCCAGTTTCATAGAGCAGGTCGCCCTTGAGAACCAGTGCAGGCTGGAAATTCGGGCTTTGTTCCAGTAACGGCTCCAGTTGCGCCAGCGCCTGCTGCGGGTCGCCGGTCACTTTCATAAGCAGGGCAATACTGAACTGGAGTTCCGGGTTATCCGGGTGTCGCTGTTCAAGTTGCAGGTAAAGCGCCAGCAGTTCCTGCTGTTTTTCCACCGGCAGGTTGCCAGCCATGGCCGCGAGACTGTCGAAGTCGGCGTCGCCACCCAGATCCATGATGGTTTCCATATGATCCAGGGCCGCCTCCAGATCGTTCTGCTTGACCGCCTGGATGGCCAGAATCCGGTGGGCCTGAAGGTTCTCCGGCTCAACGTCCACCCAGAGGTTGGCGAGCTGGCGCTGGGCGCTATCTGCATTGAGTGATTGGGCAATCCGCATGGAACGTTCAATGACGCCAACGTCGCGGGATTGCTTTGCGGCCCGGAAGTAGTTCGCCAGCACCACATCGTAACGCCCGCGCTGTGCCGCAATTTCGCCGGAAAGCAGGAGATAGAGAACTTCGGGTTCGAAATCCGCGTATTCTATTGCGGCTTCAGCGGGCTTTTCGTCCGCCGGGCTTTCCGCCTGGTTGTTCTGTTCACTGCCCGACGACCTGGTAGCATCAGCTGAGCCGTTGAAAGCCGCACAACCGGCCATAGAAAGACCAAGAAGGCAGGTAAGAAGTGTAAAAGCAGGCGCTTGCATGCAATATCCCGTGATCAGGTGAGGCAATAAATACTCTGGCCGTATCATGGCATAAGCGCTTTAACTTGCCCAACCTGTCCGCACTTTCCGACATAAGACCGGTTCAGCCGCCTGCCAACATGGCATTCGGGTAGCGGCGGGAGCTCCCGATCGTTAAAATGAAGGCGTCAACTTTTTGCGACAAGGCAACAGTCACCCTATATGGCATTGGTCACTTTAGGCATCAATCACCGCACTGCTCCCCTTGAGCTGCGCGAGCGCGTTGCGTTTTCGCCGGATCGAATGGCCGATGCGTTCGCCGAACTGAAGGCGTTTTCCGGGGCGTCCGAAGCTGCGATTCTGTCTACCTGCAATCGCACGGAGATCTATCTTGCCGGTGATGACGATTGCGCCCCTGCAGTGCTTCGCTGGCTGGCCGGATTTCACGGTCTGCCCGCCGGGGATCTGGAAGAAGCGCTCTACGTTTACCGTGATGCGGAGGCCGTGCGGCACGTTATGCGTGTGGCGGCTGGTCTGGATTCCATGGTGCTTGGCGAACCCCAGATTCTGGGCCAGTTAAAAGATGCCTACGCCATGGCGCGTCAGCACGAAGCCAGCGGTGGCTTCCTGTCCCGGCTGTTTGAGCAGACATTTTCTGTGGCCAAGCGGATACGCACGGAAACGGCCATCGGCGAAAACCCGGTGTCGGTGGCTTATGCGGCCGTTAGCATGGCGCACCATATTTTTGCCGATATGTCCCGGCACAAAGCGCTGCTGATTGGCGCGGGTAAAACCATTGAACTGGTGTCCCGTCATCTGGCCGATGCCGGTGTCAAAGATTTCCTGGTGGCCAACCGCACACTGGAGCGGGCGCAGGTGCTGGCCCACGCCCGGGGTGGCAGAGGTATCCTGCTTTCGGAAATCCCGGACTATCTTGCCGATGTCGATATCATCATTTCCTCAACGGCCAGCCCTCTGCCGATTCTTGGCAAGGGCGCTGTTGAGCGCACGCTGAAAAAGCGCAAGCACCGTCCCTATTTCATGGTGGACATAGCGGTTCCACGAGACATAGAGCCGGAAGTAGGCTCGCTTGACGACGTGTTTCTGTACACGGTGGACGATCTCCGTCAGGTGATTGAAGAGAGCGTTCGTTCCCGCGAAGGCGCAGCAAGGGAAGCAGAAAACCTGGTGGCCGATGGCGTGGACCAGTTCCTGAGTCAGTTACGGGCGCTGGACGCGGTATCCACCCTCAAGCAGTTCCGTCAGCGGGCTGAGACCCTGCGGGATGTGGAAACCGAGAAAGCTCTTCGAGCCCTGCGCAATGGTGCGGATCCGGAAACCATATTGCGCGGCATGGCGCGGGGGCTGACCAACAAACTCCTGCATGAACCGTCGATACAGGTTCGCAAGGCGACCACCGAGGGCCGACCGGAAGTCACCGAGTGGCTGAGGGAATTACACCAGCTGGATTCGCCAGAAACCGACGAACCGATCATTCCGGAAAAACTATGAAGCCATCCATTCAGTCCCGCCTCGAGCAGTTGAAAGAACGCTTCGAGGAAGTCAGCGCGTTGCTGAGTGATCAGGGCACGATCGCCAACCAGGACAGGTTCCGGGACCTGTCCAAGGAGTTCGCGGAAATCGAGCCGATTGTTCAGTGCTTCCAGGCCTGGCAGCAGTCACGGACGGACATGGAAGAGGCGGTGGAGCTGGCGCGGGACGGCGACGCGGACATGCGCGCGATGGCGGAAGAAGAACTGGAAGCTGCCGAACACGAAAGCGAGGCCCTGGATGAAGAGCTTCAGAGCCTGATGCTGCCCAAAGATCCCAACGACGGCAAGAACGTGTTTCTGGAAATTCGCGCCGGAACCGGCGGTGACGAAGCCGCCATTTTCGCCGGCGACCTGTTCAGGATGTACATGCGTTACGCCGAGAAGCACGGTTGGCAGGTAGAAATCCTGAACGAAAGCGAAGGCGAGCACGGTGGCTATAAAGAAGTGATTGCCCGGGTAGCCGGCAGCGGCGTATACGGCACACTGAAGTTTGAATCCGGTGCTCACCGCGTTCAGCGGGTTCCGGAAACCGAGTCCCAGGGGCGGATTCACACCTCGGCCTGCACCGTCGCCGTCATGCCCGAGGCCGACGAGGCCGAAGCCATCGATATCAACAAGGCCGACCTGCGTGTGGATACCTTCCGGGCCTCTGGCGCGGGCGGTCAGCATGTCAATAAAACCGACTCCGCCATCCGTATTACCCACCTGCCTACCGGTATTGTGGTGGAGTGTCAGGAAGAGCGCTCACAGCATAAAAACCGCGCCAAGGCCATGAACTTTCTGGCATCGCGGCTGCAGAACGATGAGCTTGAACGCCAACAGAAATCCATGGCGGCAACCCGCAAAAGCCTGGTAGGCAGCGGCGACCGTTCAGAACGCATCCGCACCTATAACTTTCCCCAGGGCCGGGTGACGGATCACCGCATCAACCTGACGCTCTACAAGCTGGAGGAAGTGATATCGGGTGACCTGGATGCGGTGGTTGGGCCACTGAAGCAGGAACATCAGGCCGACCTTCTGGCCGCGCTGGCAGATGACTGACGGGGCTGAACGCTGCGACTCTCTGCTTGACCGGGCCGCCGAGGAAATCGGTGGTGAGTCGCCACGGCTGGATGCGGAATTGCTGTTAAGCCACACCACCGGCTGGACCCGAACCAGTTTCCGCGCCTGGCCCGAGCGGATACCTGCCATGGATGCGGTTTCCGCGTTTCGCGCTATGGTGGCCCAGCGCAGGGCAGGCAAGCCTGTCGCCCACCTGCTGGGGCACCAGGAGTTCTGGTCCCTGCCGCTGGCGGTGGATGGCTCCACACTGATCCCAAGGCCGGACACCGAGTGCCTGGTTGAAGCCGCACTGGCGTTGAACCTGCCGCCGGATGCCCGGGTTCTGGATCTTGGCACCGGCACCGGCGCCATTGCCCTGGCGTTTGCCCGCGAGCGGCCAGGCTGGTCAGTCAGCGCCTGCGATGCTTTTCAGGGCGCGGTGGCGCTGGCGAGCCGGAATTCCGCAGCGCTTGGCCTGAAAGTCGACATAGTGATGAGCCACTGGTTTGCTCAACTGCCGCCGGCGAAATATGACCTGATCGTCTCCAACCCGCCCTACGTGGCTGAGGGAGATGCGCACCTCGGGCAAGGGGACCTGCGTTACGAGCCGGCGACCGCTCTGGTGGCCGGGGCGGATGGCCTGGACGATATTCGCCATATCGTGACCGCGGCCCCTGGCTGGTTGCGCTCCGGCGGTCTGCTGATGCTGGAACATGGCCATGATCAGGGGGAGTCCGTCCGCAGACTGTTTGGTGACGAGGGCTATATAAAGATACAAACCTGCCAGGATTACGGCCAGAGAGAGCGGTTCACAATGGGTTATTGGACATCATGATGACGCATCGCCCGGGAGTTGCCTGAATGCTGAACGATGAAGAGTTGCTGCGTTACAGTCGGCAAATACTGCTGCCGAATTTTGATATTGAGGGGCAGGCGCGGCTGAAGTCCGCCCGGGTGTTGATTGTCGGAGCCGGCGGATTGGGGTGCCCGGTGGCACTGTATCTTGGGGCGGCGGGGGCAGGGCATCTGACCCTGGTAGACGACGACCAGATTGAACTGGCGAACCTGCAGCGTCAGATCGCTTTTGGCCAGAGCCAGATCGGCCAGGGTAAAGCCGGGCAGCTTGCTGACAGGGTTCGCGCAATCAACCCGCAGATTTCGGTAGACGCCATCACCATACGGCTCGGAAACGAGGATCTCCTGCAGCAAGTCGCTGCCGCCAGCCTGGTGGTGGATTGCACTGATAATTTTGCCACACGCTTCGCCCTGAACAGCGCCTGCGTTGGGGCGCGGGTGCCGCTGGTGTCCGGCGCTGCGATTCGTGGCGAAGGCCAGTTGAGCGTATTCGACAGCCGCGAATCCGCCAATCCCTGCTATCACTGCCTCTACCCGGAACAGGGCAACGAGGACCTGTCCTGTTCCGAGGCCGGTGTGATTGGGCCTCTTGTGGGCATGATTGGCGCGGCCCAGGCGATGGAAGCCGTTAAAGTGATCACCGGCATCGGCCGACCACTCACGGGCCGCCTGCTGATCCTGGACGTCTGGCAGATGGAGTGGCGGGAAATGAAGCTGGCCCGTGACCCGGACTGCCCGGTCTGTGGCAGTCACAGTTAAAGGAAGCTTCGGGTATAATGCCTGACAGGCCATTAATCCTTCTTCAGCGCCTGAAACTTCTCAATCGCCGCTTTCCGGCTTTCTTTCAGGTCCACTACCGGTCGTGGATACCCTCCGGGAATCACGCCTTTTTTGCCGGGGTCGTGGATCTGCTTGCGGTCCAGTTTGGCCAGTTCCGGCACGTATTGGCGGATAAAAGTGCCGTCCGGATCAAACCGTTCGCTCTGGGTGACGGGATTGAACACCCGGAAGTAGGGCGCCGCATCGGTGCCTGTTGATGCGCTCCATTGCCAGCCACCGTTGTTTGACGCGAGGAAGCCGTCGGCGAGTTTTGACATGAAGTAGGCTTCACCCAGACGCCAGTCGATGAACAGGTTCTTGGTCAGGAACATGGCGGTGATCATACGCAGGCGGTTGTGCATCCAGCCGGTCTGGTTGAGCTGTCGCATTGCGGCGTCAACGATGGGGACGCCGGTATTGCCGGTTTTCCAGGCTTCAAATTTGTCGTCCGGGGCATTCCAGGTCAGTGTCTCGGTATCGGCCTTGAATGCCCGATGCATGCTGATTCGGGGGTAGTGATAGAGGATGTTGATGTAGAAATCCCGCCATGCAATTTCGCTGGTCCAGGTAAACAGGCCCTCCTGCTTGCCGCCCGTGCCTTGTCGCTCATGAGCCGCCAACAGGCACTGGCGGCCGGATAATATACCGCTGGCCAGATAGGGCGAAACCATGCTCGTGCCGTTTTCGGCGGGCATGTCTCTCATATCTTTGTAGGCTGCCGAGCGTTCGTCCAGAAACTGTTCGAGCTGGGTATGGGCGGCCTCCTCGCCGGTTTTGACCAGTGCGGGGGGCGGTTCCGGGAATTCGGAAGGAAACAGGGCGTCTTCATCAAAGATTTCTGTGTTCACCGGTGCGCCGACGGCCCCGGGTACTGGAAAAACGGTCGGCTGGTTGTCGTCGATCCACCGGCGCCAGCTGCGGGAGAAGGGAGTGAACACGGAATAGGGCTCGTTCTGTCCGGTCAGGATGCTGCCCACGGGTGCGACTGTCTGGTCGCGGTACTTGTTGACGTGCACACCAAGCGAGTCAAACGCTGCCTTGACCGCCCTGTCTCGCCGCCTTTCGTTAATTCCGTACTCCTCGTTAAAGTGTAAATGGTGAATACTGCGCGCCGTGCAGAACTCCGACAGCCGGTTGATGCTCTCGGCAAATGTGGGCGCGGTGAGGAAGGTCATCGGAATGCCTAGCTGTGCCAGGCGCCGGGACAGGTCATTGGCGTGGTCCAGCACCAGCCTGACCCGGGCCGACGACCAGTCGTGCTCACGCCACTGGTCAGGGGTGACAATAAAGCAGGCATGGACAGGCGCCTTTTGTTGGCAGGCGGCCGTCAGTGCGGCGTTATCAGCAGCACGCAGATCGTTTCGGAACCAGACCAGGTGAGTCATAAGGTATCCCTGATTGAAATCATGGATTTAACAAGTAAAGCCCAGATGGCTTATTCGCCGGTGAGAGCGCTTTGGATTATAGTTGCTCATACACTCAACACAGACCAGGGTGTACGCGGTAAATTATTCCAAGTCTCTCCGGGTAAAACGACTGAGCCCGGATTACATGTCAACGGCGGGAGAACCGGATGCCGATAGAAAAGGATGAAAATCCCGGTCAGACGGCGACCGATCGAGTCAGTGACAAACTGGCGCTGGGATGGCGGGAATGGGTGGCGCTGCCGGATTTCGATATCAGCAGAATCAAAGCCAAAGTTGATACCGGCGCGCGCACATCCTGCCTGCATACCTTTCGCACCGAGCCCTATACCCGCGACGGTCAGCGGCGGGTGCGGTTCTGGGTTCACCCGGTACAGAATGACCTGCACCGGGTCATTGAGTGTGATGCGGCGATACTGGACGAACGCAATGTGTCTGATTCAGGCGGACACCAGGAATTGCGCCTGGTGATCGCAACGCGGCTGGTCGTTGGTGTTGAGGAGTGGCCCATCGAGATGACGCTGACCAACCGTGACTCCATGCGCTTTCGGATGCTGCTTGGCCGCACAGCAATGGCGGGCCGGGCGTTTGTCGTTCCTGAATGCTCCTATCTTGCCGGGGAACCGGCGCTAAGGAATCAATAATGAAAATAGCGATTCTGTCGCGAAACCGACACCTTTACTCGACCCGCCGTCTGGTAGAAGAGGGCGTGAACCGCGGGCATGAGGTGAAAGTCATTGACGCCCTGCATTGTTCGATGAACATCACCTCTGCCGACCCCAGAATTCACTACCATGAAGAAGTGCTGGAAAACTTTGACGTGGTAATTCCGCGCATTGGTGCATCCGTCACCTTCTACGGCACGGCGGTACTCCGGCAGTTTGAAATGATGGGGGTGTTTCCGCTCAACGAATCAGTGGCCATTACCCGGTCCCGGGACAAGCTGCGCTCTCTGCAATTGCTGGCGCGTAAGGGTGTTGGCATGCCGGTGACCGGGTTCGCCAACAAGCCGGACAACGTGCCGGAGCTGCTCAGCATGGTCGGCGGCGCTCCGGTGGTGATCAAGCTGCTGCAGGGGACCCAGGGGATCGGTGTGGTGCTGGCGGAAACCCGCAAGGCCGCAGAGAGCGTGATTGAAGCTTTTATGGGGCTGAAGGCTGATATTCTGGTACAGGAATTCATCAAGGAAGCGGGCGGTGCCGATATCCGCTGCTTCGTGATTGGCGACAAGGTTATCGCTTCCATGAAACGCCAGGGTGGCGAGGGCGAGTTCCGTTCAAACCTCCACCGGGGCGGCACCGCGTCGCTGGTGCGGATCACTCCCGAGGAGCGCCGAACGGCCATTACTGCGGCCAAATCCATGGGCCTGAATGTGGCCGGTGTTGACCTGTTGCGTTCCAGCCGCGGGCCACTGGTGATGGAAGTGAATTCCTCCCCCGGGCTGGAGGGGATCGAAAAAGCCACCGGCAAGAACGTGGCGGGCCTGATCATCAACTGGACCGAGAAAAACCAGAAGCCCTGGAAAACCCGTACCAAGGGGGGTGGCTGAGATGGCGGCACGGTCATCGTTCGTTATTGCCGGGGAGGAAGTGCGGCCGGGTTCCCGTAAAACCATAGAAGTACCCGTGGCCAAGCTTTACACCCACACGCCCCTGCACATCCCCGTGGAGGTGGTGCATGGCCGTCGCCCTGGCCCGGTGATGATGGTGTGTGGCGCGATTCATGGGGATGAAATCAACGGCGTGGAAATTGTCCGCAGGGTATTGAAGAATTCCAACCTGCGCCACCTGCGGGGCACACTGGTGGCCGTGCCCATTGTGAATATTTTCGGGTTTGTGCAACGCACTCGCTACCTCCCTGACCGGCGGGATCTGAACCGCTGCTTCCCGGGTTCGGAGAGTGGGTCGCTGGGTGGCCGTATTGCCTATCTGCTGCGCACTCAGATAATGGAAAACGTTTCCCATATCATCGATTTGCACACCGGCGCCATTCATCGATTCAACCTGCCCCAGATCCGGGCCGAGCTGAAGAACCCGGAAACCGTCCGTATGGCCGAGGCCTTTGGCGCCCCCATCATCATCAACGCCGGTCTTCGTGAGGGCAGTCTTCGGGCCTACGCCGATTCCCAGGACATTCCGGCGGTCACCTTCGAAGGCGGAGAGGCCCTGCGGTTTGATGAAGTGGTGATTTCCAGCGGCGTGAAAGGCGTGATCCGCGTGATGCGGGAGCTGGAAATGATTCCCGCCAAGAAAGGCCCCAAAGCGCCCAGAAACCGGTCAGAGACGGCGGCCAATTCCCAGTGGGTCAGAACCGACACAGACGGCATCATGCGCCCGGTAGCAAGGCTGGGCCAGAAAGTCCGCAAGGGCCAGAAACTGGCCATGGTGGCTGACCCCTTCGGTGAGTCCGAGAACGCGGTGCTGTCGCCCTGCTCGGGCATTGTGATATGCGTCAACAACCTGCCACTGGTTAACGAGGGCGAAGCGATTTATCACATCGCCCGGTTTGACGAACTGGGCCAGGCGGAAAAAGCCATGGATTACTTCCGCAGCACATATGAGGCCGACATAGGCGATGACGTGGTGCCTGTCCATCCCTGGGATGAAAACCAGAAATAATAGGCGGAATCCCACCCTCTGGCTCCGGGAGAAGGGTGGTAAACCACCCATTTTCCTGCCGAGGGCATTCGCGCTTCCGAACCAGTCATCTGTTATATAACACTTTTGGGATGTTGGTCTGCTCCTTGCTATCTTCTTTTGGTAACGGAGCCTTTTGAGCTTCGTCAAGCACCCAACAAACACAATGAGACGGGGAGCATCCTCTATGAAAACCCAATCCATAATGGCTTTGGCAGTCGTTTCTACGTTCGCGGTCACCAGCCCGGTGATTGCCCAGGACAAGTCCGGCTGGCCTGATAACTTTACGGTTGGTACGGCCAGCCAGGGCGGCACCTATTTTGCCTACGGTTCTGGATGGGCCAACTTTGTCGCAGAGAACCTGGGCATTTCCGGTGGCGCCGAGATCACCGGTGGCCCCATGCAGAACATGGCCCTGGTACACACCGGCAATCTGCAGTTCGGCCTGACCACCATGGGCCCGGCCCGTGAATCCATGGAAGGCAACAGCCCGATAGCACCGGGCGTCATGATGGACACTGCGTGCGCCATCTTCCCGATGTACGAAACCCCTTTCTCCGTGACTGCGCTGACCGATTCGGGCATTACCTCGATTTCTGACATCCCCGACGGTGCCACCATTGGTTTCGGCCCTGCCGGCTCTACCTCTGACACCTACTTTCCGCGCATGATGGAAACCCTGGGTGTGGACTTTGAACGCCGCAACGGTAGCTGGTCGGATCTGGGCACCCAGTTGCAGGATGGCCTGATTGACGTGGTGGCGTTCGCCGCGGGTATTCCCATTCCGGCAGTCAGCCAACTGGAAGTTCAGACGGATGTGAACATCATCGGTATGACCGATGAGGAAGCCAAGAAGATCACTGATAACTTCCCGGTGTCCGAGTTCACCATTCCTGCCAATACCTACCAGTCCCTGGAAGAAGATTCCCGCGTGGTGTCCATGTGGAACTTTGCCATCGCCAACTGTGAGCTCCCGGATAGCCTGGTGTATGAAGTCACCAAGCTGACCATGGAGAACAACGATCAAATGGTATCTATCCACAAAGCGGCAACCACGTCTGTCCCGAAAAACTACACCAAGAACACCGTTCTGCCCTGGCATCCGGGTGCAGCTCGCTGGTTCAACGAAAACGGTTACGAGATCCCGGAAAGCCAGATCAAGTAACCTTCCTTGTGTGTCAGGGGCCGGCTCAGTGCCGGCCCGGTTTTTTATGTAGGCAGGGCTTATCATGACCACCGAACAATCCCCCAAAGATCCGACTCCGGCGCTGTCCGACGACGATCATATTCTTGCCCATGACGTTGATGAGGAGCCGGTTGAGGCCAATCGCCGGACGTTCGATGGCTGGTTGCTGAAATTCGTTACCTTGCTGACGATTGGCTATTCATCTTTCCACCTGTACTCCTTGAATATCGCTCCGATGGAAACCTGGAGTTACCGCATTGTGCACGTAGCCGGCGCCCTGGTACTGGGTTTCATGCTTTACGCAGGTGCCCGGTTTGTGTCCCCGGAAGAAGGCGGTGTGCGGCATAAATGGACCACCTGGTTGGGTGGCATTGCCCTTTTGCCTGCCCTTTACGCGTTATACCAGACCTTTTCTTTCAGCGAGATGGTGGCGAATGGCGCCCTGCGCATCCCGCCCGAGCTGGAAGCCTGGCATTTCGGCTGGCCTTTGCTGGCAGCCACGGGCCTGGGCATTGTTCTGAGCTGGTTCCACCAGCGCGAGCGGTCGCGATTCAGCGTGCCGGATCTGGTGCTGATTGTGTGCTCGATTGCGGTCGCTGCCTATTTCCTGATGGCCTACAACACGAATATGCGTATGACCACTGGCACCTCCTTTGCGCCCGTGGGTATTTCTTTTGCTGCCGTTGCCGGCACCGCTCTGATCATGGAACTGACGCGCCGGGTTGCAGGCCTGGCGCTGGTGGTGATTGGTCTGGTGTTTCTGGTGTATGTGTTTGTCGGCCCCTTTCTGCCGGGTTTCCTGGGTTTTCCGGGGTTGTCAGTGCAGCGATTCTTCAGCCAGGTGTATACCGATGCCGGTATTCTGGGCCCCACCACGGCGGTGTCCTCGACCTATATCATTCTGTTTATCGTTTTTGCGGCCTTCCTGCAGGCATCCAAAGTCGGTGAATACTTTGTGAATTTCGCTTTTGCTGCCGCCGGTCGTTCCCGCGGTGGCCCGGCCAAGGTTGCGATCTTCGCGTCTGGCCTGATGGGTATGATCAACGGCACCAGCGCGGGTAACGTGGTTTCCACCGGTTCGCTGACAATTCCGCTGATGAAGAAGGTGGGTTACTCCAAGAAATCCGCCGGCGCGGTCGAGGCCGCAGCCTCTACCGGTGGACAGATCATGCCGCCGATCATGGGTGCGGGCGCCTTTATCATGGCGGAAATTACCGGGATCCCTTATACCGAAATTGCCATTGCGGCCATTATTCCTTCTATCCTGTATTTCGCGTCGGTCTACTTCATGGTGGACTTTGAGGCGGCAAAACTGGGCATGCGCGGCATGCGCGATGACGAGTTGCCGAAGCTTCGCAAACTGATCAAGCAGGTCTACCTGTTCATTCCCATCATCATCCTGATCTATGCACTGTTCCAGGGCTATTCGGTAATTCGCGCGGGTACCCTGGCCACGGTGTCTGCAGCGGTGGTGAGCTGGCTGACACCCCATAAAATGGGGATACGCTCGATTTTGCGAGCGCTTGATATTGCATCCATGATGGCGATCCAGATTATCGTGGTGTGTGCAGCTGCCGGTATCATTGTGGGCGTTATCTCGCTCACCGGTGTGGGTGCGCGCTTCTCGGTGCTGCTGCTGGATGTGGCGCAGACCAGCCAGCTGCTGGCGCTGATCTTCGCCATGTTTATTTCCATTCTGCTGGGCATGGGTATGCCTACCACGGCAGCCTATGCGGTGGCCGCCTCGGTGGTGGCACCCGGTCTGGTGCAGTTGGGGATTGATCCGCTGACGGCGCACTTCTTCGTGTTCTACTTTGCGGTTGTGTCTGCCATCACGCCGCCCGTTGCGCTGGCGTCCTATGCGGCCGCAGGTATTTCCGGAGCCAATGCCATGGAAACCTCGGTGGCATCGTTCAGGATCGGCATTGCGGCGTTTATCGTGCCATTCATGTTCTTCTACAACGGTGCGTTGTTGATGAATGCGCCCTGGTTCGATATTGCCCGGGCTCTGGTAACGGCAACCTTTGGCGTTTACCTGCTGTCTGGCGGTGTCCTGGGCTGGTTTGGCAAGGTCAGTGCCGGCTGGCCTGTGCGTATTATGCTGATCCTGTCAGCCTTGCTGATGATCGAAGGCGGGATCTGGACGGATATGGCCGGCGTGGCCCTGGCATTGATTTCGTTCCTGCTTCAGCGTCAGCGCAGGCAACGGGTGGCCCCGGCGGGCGTCTGATCCAGCCGGCAAGAAGAGCAGGGCGGGGCGGTGGCGCAAGTGCGCGGTTGTCCTGCCCGGTCCCGGGCGCTACGCTGGCGGTTTTATCAGGAACCGGTTTGTATGTCCTACCGGATTGGCGCTTTGCTTGTTTTCTGCCTGACCCTTCTGGCGTCCTGGATACTGGGTGGTTGGGTTGGTTATCGTCAGGTTGAACAGGAAAGCCTGGCGGAGTCCTTCCGTTACCGACAGCTGGTTGCCAACGAGCTCAACCGGTACCTGCCGATTCCCGAGTTGATGGCGGAACACCCGCTGCTGGAGGCGGCCCTGTCGGCGCCGGCCGATGCCGGGCTGATTCTGCAGGCAAACGAAGAAATGCAGAGTATGGCGACCATCGTTGGCAGTTCCGATGTGTATCTCCTGGATACGACAGGGCTGACCATCGCGGCCAGCAACTACCTTCTGAAAACCAGTTTCGTCGGGCAGAGCTATCACTTCCGGCCGTATTTCAGTGATGCCATGGACACGGGCAGTTCCGCCATCTATTTTGCGCTGGGCCAGATGTCGGGTATCCGCGGCCTGTACTTCTCGCATCCGGTACGCGACAACCGTGGCGTCATACTGGGGGTTATCGTCGTCAAGGTGCTGGTGCAGGAGCTGGAGTCACAGTGGCAGCGGCCGGCCTCGTCACTGGAGGCGGAGATGGTAGTGCTGGATCAGGCCGGTATCAGCTTTCTGGCCAGCAAACCGGATTGGTTGTACCGGGATTTTAACGGCCCGGAATCGCCGCCGCCGAGTGAGGCTTCCCTCAGGCGTTATCCCGACCGGCAATTGCCCCCGATCGATTTTGAGGTGCTGGGACAGCCCGCCGGCTTGTCCGACCAGGCCAGTAAAATCCGTGTTCTGGAGGAAGGCAACGGCAAGGAGTACCTGAGTCTCAGAACGCCACTGCCAAGGCTGGACTGGGCCTTGCAGGTGATGGTGAGTACCCGGTCCGTGCTCTGGACCCGGGTTGGTTTCGTGTCGGCAGGAACGGCCCTCTTCTTCGGCGTCCTGCTGACCTGGCTCTACCTGCGTGAACGGTATCGTCGTGAGGCAGAGCTGGCCCTTCGGGGGGAACAGCTTGAGCGCAGTGTGGCGGAGCGGACGGCGGATCTGGAGCGATCAAATCTGCAGTTGCTGGAAGAGGTTCGCGAGCGTGAGCACGCCCAGGATGAGCTGCGTGAAACCCAGTATGAGCTGATTCAGGCCGCCAAGCTGGCGGCACTTGGGCAGATGTCGGCGGGTCTGAACCACGAGATGAATCAGCCGCTGACCGCCATTCAGACCTATGCACGTAACAGCCGTCGATTTCTGGAAAAAGGTGCTTCAGAGATGGTGGATTCCAACCTTGTCGAAATCGTCAGCCTGTGTGACAAGATGGCGGAACTGACCCGCCAGTTCAAAGTGTTTGCCCGCAAATCGGAAGGCCCGCCGACGCTCGTGGATCTGCGGCTGGCCGTGGATGCCGCGCTGAAGATAATTACCGCTCAGCAGAACAGTTCAAGTACCCGTATCCACTGGCAGCGGCCACCGGAATCGGTTCAGTGCCACGGCGACCTGATCCGGATCGAACAGGTGATGGTGAACCTGCTGGCCAATGCCGTTCAGGCCGCGGAGGAACGGGAACACCCGGAGATTACCATCGACATCACGGATGATGACGAGCACTGGTACTGCAACGTGCGGGATAATGGCTCCGGCCTGCCCGGTAAGACCGAGCAGGTGTTCGAGCCCTTTTTCACCACCAAGTCTGTCAAACAGGGGCTTGGTCTGGGCCTGTCGATTTCACGCCAGATCGTTGATGCCCTGGGTGGCCGGCTTACCGGCCAGAACCGGATGGACGGACCGGGTGCCGAATTTGTATTAACCCTGAAAAAACGGGAGACAAAGGAATGACGGAACCATCGGTCATTTTTGTGGATGATGATCCGCACATCCGTCAGGCCGTTGCCCAGACCCTGACGCTGGAGGAATTGCCGGTCGCGTGTTTTGCCGATGCCCTGACCGGGCTCGGGAGCATCACCCCGGATTACAACGGGGTGGTCCTGTGCGACTACAACATGCCGGGAATGGATGGCCTGGAAATGCTGGCGTCCATCCGCGGCATAGATGACGCCATTCCCGTGATCATTCTGACCGGGCAGGGGGATATCAGCACGGCGGTTACCGCCATGCAGCAGGGCGCCTATGACTTTATTGAGAAGCCGTTTGATCACGATGGACTGATCGAGTTGCTGCGTCACGCTCTGGAAAAACGCCAGCTTGCCCTTGAGAACCGCCGGCTGAAGGCCCAGCTCAAACACCTGGCCCGACCCGGCCCGCGCCTGCTTGGCGAATCGCCGGGTATGCAAAAAGTAATGGCGACCATTGATCCCATTCTGGATATTTCCGCCAATATGCTGCTCCATGGCGAGACCGGTTCCGGCAAAGATGCGCTGGCCCGCTATATCCATGAAAGCAGTGCCCGCGGTGCCCACAATTTCGTGGCTATCAACTGCGGTGCAGTACCCGAAAACCTGATTGAAAGCGAACTGTTCGGACACGAGGCTGGCGCGTTCACCGGGGCCGACAAGCGCCGCATCGGCAAGATCGAGCATGCAAACTACGGCACTCTGTTTCTGGACGAGGTAGAGAGCATGCCCATGGCGCTGCAGGTCAAGCTGCTGCGCGTGCTGGAAGAACAGCGGGTGGAACGCCTGGGCAGTAACCGTGTGCAGGAAGTGGATGTCAGAATCATCGCAGCCACCAAATCCGACCTGAAAGCACTCAGTGACGAAGGCGAATTCCGCCCGGATCTTTACTACCGCCTGAACGTGGTGAAGGTCCATATCCCGCCTCTGCGAGAACGCAAAGACGATATCCCCATGCTGTTTCACCACTTTGTGCTGATCGCCGCTGCCCGTTACGACCGTGAAAGCATACCTCTGGATGCCAGCCAGGCAGCGGGCCTTATGCAACATTCCTGGCCCGGTAACGTGCGGGAGCTGAGGAATCTGGCTGAACGCTATGTGCTGCTTGGTCCGGCTGCGCTGGATGAAACCGACCCCTCCTCTGCCGCCAATGTGGCGGGCCGCCAGACCCTGTCCGAAATGATGGACGGCCTCGAGCGTTCAGCCATCATCAGCGCACTGAATGCCTGCCAGGGCAGCATCAAGGACACCATGGTACAGCTGGGCATTGCCCGTAAAACGCTTTATGACAAGATGAGAAAGCACGGGCTGGACAAGGCGCAGTTCAAGGACTGAAACCAGGCCAGCCGCTGGGGCAGGGGATATTAAAGGTTTGCCTCTGCGTATTCCGCCAGCACCGATCGTGGCACACCCTGCAGGTGTATGTGTCCGCCATGGCGAAAACTCTTGAAGCGCTCGGTCATGTAGGTCAGGCCAGAGCTGAGAGCGCTGAGGTAGGGGGTGTCGATCTGCGCCAGGTTGCCCAGGCAGATGACCTTGGAGCCATTGCCGGCGCGGGTAATGATGGTCTTTATCTGATGCGGCGTCAGGTTCTGGGATTCATCGATGATGATCAGGCTGTGCTGGAAGCTGCGCCCGCGGATGTAGTTCATTGACTTGAAGTGCAGGGGCACCTTGCTAAGAATATAGTCCACGCTTGCGGTCATGTTCTCGTCGTCTTCGTGCAGGGCTTCCAGGTTGTCGACGATGGCACCCAGCCAGGGTTCCATTTTCTCCGCCTCGGTGCCCGGCAGAAAGCCAATGTCTTCATCCAGACCCTGGATGCTGCGGGTGGCGATGATGCGTTTGTAGAGTTTACTGGCGACGGTCATCTCAATGCAGGCGGCCAGGGCCAGGATGGTTTTACCGGAGCCAGCGGAGCCGGTCAGATTCACCAGGTGGATGTCCGGGTCCAGCAGCAGATTCAGGGCGATGGCCTGATAGATATCCCGGGGAATCAGTCCCCAGACTTCCTCGTGCATCAGGTCGCGCTGATGCAGGTCGCGGATGACCAGCCGGTCGTCGCTGATATCGGACACTTTGCCCACAAAACCCTGCTGGTCAATCACAAATTCGTTGATGGTCAGTCTGGCCAGATCCCCTTCCCGGCGCAGGATGTGTTCGGTAATGCCTTCCCGCTGAACGGTTTCCACTTTCTCGATGGTGTCCCAGAAGGAGTCGGGGAATTCCTTGTAGCCCTTGGGCAGCAGGTCAATGTCGTCCAGCAACATGTCGTTGTGGTAGTCCTGGGCTTCGACACCGAACCCCCGGGCTTTCAGTCGCATGTTGATGTCTTTACTGACCAGTATGATGTCGCGGGATTTGTGACGGGCCTGCAGGGCCGCCAGGGTGTTGATGATTTTGTTATCGTTCAGGTGCTCCGGCAGGCCGTGATTACCCTGATACTCGGTACTCATCAGTATGGACAGGGCGCCAAGGGGCTCGGCTTTCTTGCCACGCACAATGGGCACGCCTTTTTCAATCTCGCCCGGAGTGGCGTCACCCAGAAGTCTGTCGATATTGCGAATGGCCTGGCGGCAGTCGGCAGCAACGGCCTGCTTGCCGCTTTTGAGGCTGTCAAGTTCTTCAAGGACAGTCATCGGAATGATGACATCATGTTCTTCGAAATTCAGGAGGGCGTTGGGATCATGGATCAGGACGTTGGTGTCGAGGACATACATCTTTCTGCGAGCCTGCGGTGCTCTTGGCATAGGGTGCGCTACCTCTCTGTTCAGCCGGCTGCTCAGCCGTTCCCGGCACAGCGTTTGGTGAGATCCTTGTCGGAGATCAGTTTCAGCATATCGTAGGTGGTTACGATACCAGTAATTTTTTTCTGTCTGGTGATGAAAATGCGGTGCAGGTGCTCTTTCATCATCAAGTCGGCAATGTCCTGAACCGGTGTCTGCTCGTCAACGGAAAGCACGAGGGGTGTCATGATGTCGCGGACTTCAACGGGGACTCTCCCCATTTCTTCGAAAATGACCATGCGCAGACGGCGGGCTTCCTGTTCGTCCTCTTCGGTCATGCGGTTCTCGGCATTCTCTGCCCGGTCGGCGTTCCAGCGGAATTCAGTGATGTCTTTCAGCGTGGCAATACCAACAATCTCGCCGCTGTCATCGGTGACCGGGCTGCCGGTAATTTCGTTATCGGTGAGAAAGCGCGCCAGCCGGTCCATCGTCCAGGACTGGGGCACAGCCTTGATGCTGGGGGTCATGATTTCATGTGCAAGAACAGTCATGGGGTAGAGCTCCCTGGTATTCCATTCATTAAGCGCCAAACGGCTCCGTCAGGGCCGGTCACCTCCCCCGGTCCGGGCCACTAATGCTCTGGAAGCGTCACGTTCAGTTCCAGCACGGAATGGGTGTCGGTTCTGTCTACCTCGACCTGAACCATGTCATCGCTGATCTGCACGTACTTGCGAATGACCTGCAGAAGCTCTTTCTGAAGCTCGGGCAGGTAGTCCGGTTGCTCACGCTGGCCGCGTTCGTGGGCGACAATAATCTGCAGTCGCTCTTTGGCAACGCTGGCCGTACGGGTATTCTTCTTGCCTTTGAAATAGTCCAGGAAACTCATTCCCTAGCCTCCCTTGAACATCCGTGAGAAGAAACCCTTTTTCTGCGAGGACATAAAGCGGTGTTCCCGCTCCTCGCCCAGCAGCCGTGCAACGGCATCCTGGTAGGCCTGTCCGGCGTCGCTGTCTTCTTCAAGAATCACCGGCACGCCCTGGTTGGAAGCGTTGAGCACAATCTGTGACTCGGGAATCACGCCCAGTAGCGGAATGGCCAGAATTTCTTCTACATCGGCCACGGAAAGCATTTCGCCTCTGTCTACCCGGTCCGGGTTGTAACGGGTCAGCAGCAGGTGCTCCTTGACCGGGTCCTGGCCCTTTTCGGCACGGCGCGACTTGCTTTGCAGAATCCCCAGAATCCGGTCGGAATCCCGCACAGAGGACACTTCCGGATTGGTCACCACAATGGCTTCGTCAGCGTAGTAAAGCGCCATCAGTGCGCCGTGCTCGATCCCGGCAGGTGAATCGCAGACGATGTAATCAAAGCGCTCGGAGAGTTCGTTGATGACCTTTTCAACGCCTTCCTTGGTCAGTGCTTCTTTTTCACGGGTCTGGGATGCGGGCAGGATGTAAAGCGTTTCAACCCGCTTATCCTTGATCAGTGCCTGGTTGAGACTGGCTTCGCCCTGGATGACGTTGACGAAGTCATACACCACCCGGCGTTCGCAGTTCATGATGAGGTCCAGGTTGCGCAGGCCCACGTCAAAATCGATCACCACGGTTTTGTGGCCCAGTTTCGCCAGCCCGGTACTTATAGAGGCGCTGGTTGTGGTTTTACCTACGCCACCCTTTCCTGAGGTAACGACAATGATTCTAGCCAAGATTGCATCCCTGTTTTGCGGTGAATGGGTGATTGCTTATCAGCCTGATTCTATCAGCCCCAGTCCAGTGGCGTTACCGTCAGCACATCATCTTTGAGCTGGATCTGGACGGCGGTCTTCCAGCCGTTATCCTGAAGATCCTCGGAGATTTTATAGTGTCCCGCGATGGACACAAGCTCTGCTTCAAGCGACTGGCAAAAAACCCGGGCATGCTCCGCCCCGTGAATGCCCGCCAGGGCCCGGCCACGAAGAGGGCCATAGACATGCACATTGCCCGCTGCGAGCACTTCGGCACCGGCCTGCACCGGCGCCAGAATGATCAGATCCCCCTCGGGCGCGTAGACCTGCTGACCGGAACGCACCGGTTGGCTGATGATGCGTGCGGGTACCGGTCCCACATGCTCTCTGGCCGCTGCGGTCGGCGTGGACAGCTCGGGCTCGCCTTCAGGCATGCCCGTGTCTGCAGCGGTGATGTCTCTGTCCCGCTGATTGCCGCCGGGCAAAAGGGCCAGCGACGCGCCGCGGGCCAGCCGGCGCTGGTCATCGTTGCCGCCGCGCACGCCGATGACGTGAATATTGTGTCGCCGGCAGGTGCCAATCAGTTTGAAGAAATCCAGGTCACTGCTCAGCCCTTCGTATTTCTCCAGGCTGATGATCAGCGGAATATCCTTGAAAAACCCGGGCGCCTGGCTGATTTTGTCCCGTAGGGTCTGTTCGAACTCGCTTTCCTCAAAAAAATACAGTTCCAGCGCGGTCATCGAGGCACTGGCGCTTTTGAGCTGAAAACACTGTGCAACGCCGGATGCAGCGGTATCAGTCATTAAGGGGTCTCGTCCTTGGTCTCTTCCCGGCCGGTGGCCGGTCGTTTGCGTAAAGCCGGGTGATCAAACCTTACGCCTGACCACCCGGTAGCCACAAACTGGCGGATGTTGCCGTGGCTCTCTCCTGCAGGGTCGCCCAGAACCTGCCGGTAGTGTTCTGCAAACAGGCGGAGGGTGTCCGCTTCATTCAGGTTGCAGTACTGGGCGAGGGAAAACACCTGGCAGGCCCCCTCGTTTTCCCCGGCCGGATTGAACAGCGGGCCATTGTGAAACCCGGTCGGCTGGTAATCGAATGCCTGGCTGACCAGATCCAGCGTGTCGGCGAACTGGCCGTGGCCGGCGTCGATGGAAGCCAGGTGGATTCGCACCTGCTCAATCAGGTTCATTCGGGCTGACTCTTCAGGTCTTTCTTTGCATCGGTCTGGTAGAGCGCCTTCCATTCTTCGAAGGGCATGCCGTAGATAATTTCACGGGCCTGCGGATCCGACAGGTCAAAGCCTCGCTCGCTGGCTTCCGCCCGGTACCATTTTGACAGACAGTTGCGGCAGAAGCTGGCGAGATTCATCAGGTCAATGTTCTGCACTTCGGTGTGTTCCCGCATGTGCCGGACCAGTTTCCGGAACGCGGCCGCCTCTATTTCTGTCTGGTCATCCTGGGGAATCTGGTCAGTCATAAATGGCATCCTCTTGACGGTTACACGTGAACGTTCCTGACATTCTCTGCATGATACCCTAAGATACAAGGCTGTACATATGTACAGACTGTTTGCCCGATTGATACGCCATGGCCCAACGCAAGATTATTCACGTCGATTGCGACTGTTTCTACGCCGCAGTGGAGATGCGCGATGATCCCACTCTGCGGGACGTTCCCCTGGCCGTTGGCGGTCAGGGCGGGCGCGGTGTTGTCACCACCTGCAATTACCGGGCGCGGGCGTTTGGTGTCCGCTCGGCCATGCCGGGCGGCGAGGCACGCCGGCTTTGCCCTGGGCTGGTGACCGTTCCGCCGGATATGAGCCGCTATCGGACGGCGTCCCGCAAGGTGATGACTATTTTGAGGGAATTGACCGACCTGGTCGAGCCCCTGTCACTGGATGAAGCGTTTCTCGACGTCACCGGGGTAACTGATCACAGAGGGAGCGCTACGCTGATGGCTGAATATCTCAGGCAGCGGGTGAAGGAGGAAGTCGGCATTACCATTTCAGCCGGCGTGGCTCCCAACAAATTTCTGGCGAAGATTGCCAGCGACTGGGAAAAGCCTGACGGGCTGTTTGTGATTACACCGGAAAAGGTCGATGACTTTGTTCAGGCTCTCCCGGTAGAAAAGCTGTTCGGCGTCGGCAAGGTAACCGCCGGTAAACTGCACGATCTGGGTGTGAGCAACTGCGGTCACCTGCAAGGACTGCCCGTCGGGGATCTGCTGGACCGGTTTGGCAAGCAGGGCTACCGGCTGCGGGAAATGGCGTTCGGCCGGGACAACCGGGAGGTCGTGGTGTCGCGCATTGCCAAATCCCTCAGCGTCGAGCGCACCTTCTCCCAGGACCTGCCGGATAAAAACGCCTGTGACTCGGTGATGGCTTCTCTGGTGGCGGATCTGAACCTTCGTCTCGGCCGCAAAGCCGGGCCCAAGCCCATTCACAAACTGTTTATCAAAATCCGCTACAGCGACTTCTCCACCCACACTCTTGAACGGGTTCGTGATCAGGTCCAGCAACCGGAGCCGGAGGATTACCAGCCGTTGCTTGATGAACTCGTCACTAACACCGAAAGACCGGTAAGGCTCCTGGGTCTGGGGGTAAGGTTCCGCAACGACGAATCACCAGTCACGCAACTCCGGCTGTTTGAATGAGCAGGCCATCCACTGCCGACGAAAATGCTTGGTGAATAATGCTAATGTGAGCCTGGCTCATCATCAATCAACGAATCCGGAGGATTCATGAAAACCCGTAGGCTTGGCAGAACCGATATAGACGTAAGTGAAATATGCCTGGGCACCATGACCTGGGGCGAGCAGAATTCAGAGCGGGAAGCCGCTGAACAACTGGATCTTGCGACGTCTGCGGGCATCAACTTTATCGATGCTGCAGAGATGTATCCGGTGCCGCCAAGGGCTGAAACTCAGGGGCTGACCGAAACTTACCTGGGCAACTGGCTGGCCAGACGGGGCAAGCGGAATGATCTGATTATCGCGTCCAAAGTAGCGGGGCCGGGTAACAGCCTGACCTATCTGCGGGATGGTCCACAACTGAACCGGCGTCATATCCGTCAGGCCTGTGAAGACTCACTGAGGCGGCTGCAGACTGATTATATTGACCTGTATCAGGTGCACTGGCCCGGTCGGAATGCCAATTTTTTCGGCAAGCTGGGCTACCAGCATCGGCCGGACGAACAGTCAACGCCCATTGAGGAAACTCTGGAAGCGCTGCATGAACTGGTTCAGGAAGGCAAAATCCGCCATCTGGGGATCTCCAATGAGACACCCTGGGGTACCGCTGAATATCTGCGCCTGTCACGGGAGCGCGCCTGGCCGCGAGTTGTCAGTATCCAGAATCCTTACAATCTGCTGAATCGCACGTTTGAAGTGGGTATGGCGGAAATCGCCTGCCGTGAGGAGGTGGGTCTGTTGGCTTATTCGCCCCTGGCATTCGGCGTTCTTTCCGGCAAGTATCTGGGGGGCCACCGTCCCGAGGGGGCCCGCCTGTCGCTCTACACGCGATTTTCCAGATATGCCAGCAAGCGGGGACAGGAGGCAACCCAGGCCTACGTGGACCTTGCCCGTCGTCATGGCCTGTCACCAGCCCAAATGGCACTGGCTTATGTAACCGGGCGGGATTTTGTCACCAGTAATATCATCGGGGCGACCACTGCAGAGCAGTTGCAGGAGAACATCAGCTCGGCCTCGCTCCGATTGGACGATCAGGTTCTGGCGGATATTGAGGACCTTCACGCAGAATTTACCCACCCCTGCCCCTGAGGGCCCGCTGTCAGAAGGTCAAAGCCCGGTGGGAGCCAGCCGGGCGTTACACGCTGATACAAAAAGCGCTGGTTTCATGACAAAAAATGTCGGCCTCAACGGCAGTATGTCGCCACAACTGTGTGCAAATTCACAATAATTTGCCCCTGAATCATTAGACTTTATTTATAGACGTCATTAGACTTCGCGCTCAATTCAGGGTCTCAGAACATCATGATTATCCGTATCTTTATCGCCCTCCTGGTACTTAATATGCTTGCTTTTGTCATTCGCGCTGAGGCCAGTGAGCGAGTGTTCGCCGATGAGGTGCCCACGCAGGACGTGTATCGCTTGCAGGAGGAAATGTCTGGTGACTTTGAGCGTCAACCTTCGGAAATGTACGCGGCCGTGGGCTCCCGGCTTCTGAGTCTGGGGTTTTCTGGCGCGGATTCCAGCGGGCACTCTTACGCCTCTGAGTCTGCAAAGCCGGATCACGGTATCGCCCTGCTTAACGAGGGTGCGTGCCTGAATTTCAAATGGAATTTTTGAAGCACTGACCCGTCCCGCTGGCTTCACTGCCAGCTTCCGCATCACCCGCCTCCACTTGCTCTTGATTGCCTGACCCGGCCAGCCGTGTGATCATCCGTTTACCTTGATCGTTTATGGATGCCCAAACGGAGTTCGTGCATGGCCAACGAAAAACCGCTGACGCTGAAAGACAGCCAGGCTTGCGTGGATCAGCTTATTCAGCGGGTTGGCAACAATGTCGTTATCGGGTTGCCCCTCGGCCTTGGCAAACCGGTTCGTTTCATTAATGCACTCTATTCCCGTGCCATTGCGGATCCGACCATAACGCTGCACATTGTCACTGCACTGTCGTTGACCGCGCCGGGTGGCAGTTCCTCCCTTGAAAAACGGTTTTTGGAACCCTTCGCTGAACGCCTTTATGGCGATATTCCCGAGCTGGATTACGCGCGCGACGTTTTGCGCAAACGCTTGCCGCCAAATGTTTCGGTGTCGGAATTCTTTTTCAAGGCCGGCGCTTTCCTCGGCGATGTTTCCCAGCAAAGGCAGTATGTCTGCACCAACTACACCCATGCGGTGCGCGATCTGATGGCCCAGGGTATCAATGTGATCGCGCAGATGGTGGCACCGCCAACGGACGCTGAGCACCAGGGCCTGGTGAGCCTGAGCAGCAACCCGGACCTGACGCTGGACCTGATACCACTGTTGCGGGAACGTGAGGCCAATGGCCAGCCCGTGGCGTTTGTGGGTGAGCTCAACAGCTATTTGCCGTTTATGGGGAATCATGCAGCCATCGATGAGACTCATTTTGATATTCTTCTGGAACATCCGCAATCCGATCACCCACTGTTTCCGGCGCCCGAGATGGCCATCGGCCCGGAAGATCATCTCCTCGGATTTTATGCCAGTGCCCTGTTGAAAGACGGCGGCACGCTTCAGGTCGGAATCGGCTCACTGGGATCGGCGCTGGTGCATAGCGCCATCAACAGGCATTGCCGGAACGATCAGTGGAAGGCGGCTTACGATTATCTTCAGGTTGGTCGACATTTTCCGATTGCGGCGTCACTGGGCGGGGTTGATACCTTTCGGCAGGGTCTCTACGGCTGCAGCGAGATGATGGTGGAGGGATTCATCCATCTTCTGGAAGCCGATGTGATGCAGCGGGAAGTCTATAATCACGCCGGGCTTCAGGAGTTGATCAACAGTGGTCAGATTGGCAAGGACGTGTCTATGGACACCCTGGATGTCCTGCGAAAAGCGGATCTGATCGATTCGCCCCTGCGCTCGCGGGATGTGGTGTGGCTGAAGGGTTACGGCATTCTGCGACAGGAAGTGGAATACAAGGGCGGTCGTTTGCGGGTTGGTGAGCAGTCGCTGGACCCGGATCTTGATGATGACGAATCCCGGAACGCCATCAACAGTCTTGTTCTGGGCAGTCGATTAGCCGGCGGCATTGTGATTCACGGCGGCTTTTATCTGGGGCCTGAGTCCTTTTACCAGCGCCTGCGTGATCTGCCTGCCAGGGATCGTCAGCGCATCTGCATGACCAGCGTCAATTACATCAACCATCTTTATGATCATGCCTACGGCAATCAACGACTGAAGGCGGCCCAGCGCGTACACAGCCGGTTTATTAACACCGCCATGATGCACACGCTCAACGGCGCCGCCGTTTCCGACGGGCTTGAGGATGGGCGGGTGGTCAGTGGCGTTGGCGGTCAGTACAATTTTGTGGCCATGGCCCATGACTTGCCCGGCGCCCGTTCTATTATCTGCCTTCGCAGTACCCGTAAATCGGGACAGGAGACTCTTTCCAGTATTGTGTTCAGCTATGGTCATTGCACCATACCCCGGCACCTGAGGGACCTGGTGGTCACCGAGTACGGTATTGCCGACCTGCGCGGGCAGCCCGATGAACAGGTGTACCTGCGCCTGATCCGAATTGCAGACTCGCGTTTCCAGGAAGCGCTATTGAAGCAGGCGAAAAGGGCGGGCAAGGTAGATTCGGCCTTTCAAATGCCTCTGGACTGGCGCAATAACACGCCAGCGGCCGTAAAACAGGCCGTGGAAAACGCCGGCGGCGACCTTTTCCCGGCCTTCCCGTTTGGCTGCGACTTCACCGAAGAGGAGCTGGTTCTTGGCAAGGCTTTGAAAACCCTCAAGGTCGCAACGGCGACCCGCCGTGGTAAAGTGGCGACGCTGTGGCGGGCGATGAGAGCCCGTGACACCAATGGCCAATATCAGTCCCTTTTACAGCGCATGAAGCTCAGCAGTCCCCGGGGATTTCGGGAAACACTGGACCAAAAGCTGCTGATTCACGGCCTCGATTTAACTCACACTTCACCGGATACAGGAAGCCAGACAGCCTGATGCAAAAACCTGCCGTATTTACTGTTCATTATGTGCTCAAGAACAAGCTTGGCGAGCTGGTAGACACCTCCGAAGGCAGTGAACCCCTGCATTTTATTCACGGCACCCCGGGGGTCATTGCGGGTATTCAGGAAGCGGTAAAAGACCGCAACGTGGGTGATTGCCTTGAGGTCACTGTGCCGCCCTCCATGGCTTACGGTGAGCACAGCCCCGAGCTTATCCGCACCGTACCCCGCTCCATGTTTGAAGGCGTGGAAAACCTGCAGACAGGCATGAAATTCCAGACCAACACGGGCGACGAGGCCCAGGTGGTCCAGGTCGTCAGTATTGACGGCAATCTGATTAAAGTGGATGCGAACCATCCGCTGGCGGGCTTTACCCTGTATTTTGATCTGGAAATCATCGAAAAGCGCGATGCGACAGATGAGGAAGTCTCTGCCGGCTATCCGCTGGCCTAGAGGCCGGCACCAGGTTTGACGGTGAGTGTGTTTGATATGTAACTGTCGGGCATCTCCATGTATATTTCTGAAAAGCATGTATAATTGCTGTTACAGGATGTAGGCTGTATTGTCGGAAATACAGCCATTCGTATGCTAGAAACTCCAGAAACCCGAACAACAAAATCAGAGATGGACGGCGTGGAACAAACGAACGAAAGTTGGCGGATTCTTATAGTCGAAGACGACGAGAGGCTGGCAGAGCTGACCAAGGAGTATCTGGAAGGTAACGGCCTTACCGTATCTCTCGAGACCCACGGCGGAAACGCGGTTGAGCGTATCCGCAATGAAAAGCCGGATCTGGTCGTGCTCGACCTGATGCTGCCTGGTGAAGACGGCCTGTCGATCTGCCGGCGGGTGCGGCCCAGCTATACCGGCCCAATCATAATGCTGACGGCCCGTACCGACGATCTTGATCAGGTGCTCGGCCTTGAGATGGGTGCTGATGATTACGTGGGTAAGCCGGTTAAACCCCGGGTCCTTCTTGCCAGAATTCGCGCGCTTCTGCGTCGGGTGACCGAGAACGGCACGATAGCGGCCGAAGAGGGGCTGGCTGAAGAGCCGGTCCGGCTGCAGTTCAATGATCTGATTGTCGACCGGTCCATGCGGGAGGCCTGGCTCAACGATGCCAGTATTGATCTGACCAGCGCTGAATTCGATCTGCTCTGGCTACTCTCCAGCAATGCCGGGCGGGTGCTGAGTCGTGAGGAGATTTTTACCGCGTTGCGCGGTATCGAATACGACGGTCAGGACCGTTCGATTGATGTGCGGGTTTCCAGAATCCGGCCCAAAATTGGCGACGACCCGATCCATCCGCGACGCATCAAGACGGTTCGTAGCAAGGGCTATCTGTTTGTAAAAGAAGCCTGACGCTCCAGTCTTTCTGTTCAGTCTCTGGCGCTGACCCGCCTGGGTCGGCGTTCATTGCCAGGGTTCATACAATGCCCGTCAAGTTTTTCTTCAAGATATACGCCCGCCTGATCGGCCTTACGTTTCTGATATTTCTTTTCTGTGCGGCGCTTTTTCTGGGCGTGAACTCGGTGCGCGAGCAGTACTGGCAGGAGCGCTTTGCCGAGCCGTTGATGCGTTGGATTGGTTCTACGCCAAACGCCGCGCTGCAGTACCACTGGTTTGCTTCCCTTTACGACTTGCGGTTGGTATCACCCGACCAGCTGGCAGCATCGGACATTGTGCTTGAACGTCTTTCCTATGGGCAGGTTGTCTCGCTTGATACCAGCATTGGCCAGCAGATCATGAGTCTGAATGATGACGGTCATGTACTGAGGCTGAGATTTGGCGATCTGTACACTGACCTGTCCGAGGCGCTGGCTCTGATTGCCCGGTGGCACCTGGCAAAGGTTCCGCCATCAAGCCGTGAGCAGGCCATGGCGCAGCTGTCGGAATCACTGGGCGTGACGCTTACCAGGATTCAGGGCCCCGGTTCAGTGCCGGATGACGATGTGCTCGGGCGGGCATCTGAACGTGGCATTTCGCTATACCAGCTATCGAACGGCGAGGCTCACGCGCTGATCCGGCTTGAAGACGGCACCCTGATCGATCTTGCGATGGCTCCGGACTTTGACCCCTGGGCCTGGCCGGTTCTGTTATTGCTGTTTGTGGTGGGTGGCGGTGTGCTGGCGCTAGCGCTCTATCTGGCCATGAGAGAGGTAGACAGTAATCTCCGTGCGGTGGAATCAGTCGCGATCAGAATCGCCAGGGGCGAAATGGGTGCCCGGGTTGAAACGTCGGACAGTCGGCTGGTCTCACGCCTGGCCGCGGCCTTCAACGGGATGGCCGAGCATATCCAGCGGCTGGTGGGTGTGCAGCGAGAGATGATTCACGCGGTGTCCCATGAATTGCGAACTCCCGTCGCCCGGATTCGTTTCGGGGTTCAGATGATTGAAAGCGCCTCCGATCCTGCGGCTTTGCAAAAACAGCTGGACGGTATTGACGGTGACATTCAGGAGCTGGATGAGCTGATTGATGAAATTCTCACCTACGCCAGGCTGGAGCAGGGCGGGCCGGTGTTTTCGCTGCAGGAGTGTTCGGTCACCGATATCGTCCGTCAGGTCGTCGGCGAGCAGCAGCTGATCCGGACCGAGCATGTGATTGAAGCGGATATTGATGAGGAATCAGAAACCTGGGCGCTTTCTGACGTAGAGCCACGCTATATTCATCGGGCCATTCAGAACCTGGTCGGCAACGGTGCCCGTTATGCGTCCAGTCGGGTGAGGGTCCACTGCCAACTGGACGAAGACAACTGCCGTATCGACGTGGAAGACGATGGTCCGGGGGTGCCCAGGGAAGACTGGGAGAAAGTGTTTGCCGCCTTTGCCCGTCTGGACGACAGCCGCACCCGAACTTCCGGCGGTTATGGTCTGGGCCTGTCGATTGTGCGGCGTATTCTGTACTGGCATGGTGGTCAGGCCTTTGTCAGCCGCAGTGACGACCTTGGAGGTGCCAGGTTCAGCCTGGTCTGGCCACGGAAAAAACCGATCGAACCGCCGCTATGATTGTCTCTTGTGTCTGGTTAAGGACGGCAGGTCACGCGGCAGTGTCTGGTTGTCCCGTTCTCTCGAAGGCGATGAGGTGATCGGCCTCAACCCGCACCGGCACGTTTTCTCCCAGGTGAAAGTCGAGGTGGCTGCGAAATAGTGCTTCGAACTCCGTGTCCTCAGAGCAGCGAAAGCGATAAAGCGTTGAGGTTCCCGCAAAGGTTTTTTCCACCACCTTGGGTCGGAGATCAGAATCGGCATCGTAAACGATGTCGTCCGGCCGGATCAGAACATCCACCAGGGTGCCTGACTCCCAGCCGTACGCCCGGTTGCCTCTGATCACCCCCAGTTCAGATTCAATCGTATCCGGGCCCAGGGTTTTGCCCGGAATAAAGCCACCCTGGCCAACAAACCCTGCAACGAAGCGGTTTGCAGGCTCGTGGTAGAGGTTGTAGGGCACGTCCCACTGCTGAATGCCGCCGTCTTTCAGCACCGCTACCTGGTCGCACATGGCAAAAGCCTCCTGCTGATCATGGGTGACCAGAATCGCGCTGATGCCAAGGGTTTTGAGAATATCCCGAACGTCCAGGCTCAGTCGTCGGCGCAGGTCAGCGTCCAGATTGGAGAAGGGTTCGTCGAGCAGGATGAGCGTGGGCTCGGGAGCCAGGGCCCGGGCCAGGGCGACCCGTTGTTGCTGACCGCCTGACAGTTCATGGGGGTAGTTGTCTGCCAGGTCCTGAAGGTGGACGACCTGCAGTAGTTCGCTGACCTTACGGGCTTTTTCATCCCGGTTTTCGCCGCGCAGGCCAAACCCGACGTTTTCGGCAATGGTCAGATGAGGGAAGAGCGCATAGTCCTGGAAGACCATTCCGATCCGGCGCTTTTCCGGTGCCAGGGTTTTGCCAGGCAGGCTGATGGATGAGCCCTGAAGACAGATCTCGCCACTGTTGAGTGGCAGAAATCCCGCCAATGCCCGCAGAACGGTACTTTTGCCGCAGCCGCTGGGGCCAAGCAGGCAACCAATATCGCCATGGCTGAGCGCGAAGCTCACCTCTTTGACCACTGACTCATCCCCATATCCGCAGGACATGTTGTGCACTTCAAGAAGCCAGTCGTCCGGTTGAATCACGCTCGAATTCATCGATTCAGTCCAGTCGGTTGAGTATCAGGAATTCAAGCAGGGCTTTCTGGGCATGAAGCCGGTTTTCCGCCTCGTCCCAGACGACCGAGCAGGGGTGTTCCATCATTTCGGCCGAGATTTCTTCGCCCCGATGGGCGGGCAGGCAGTGCATGAATATTGCGTCTTTGTCGGCCAGGCTCATCAGTTGCGGGCTGATCTGGTAGTCCCGGAACGATTTTTCACGGGCTTTCTGTTCGTCTTCCTGGCCCATCGAGGCCCACACGTCTGTTACCAGAAGGTTTGCGCCTCTGGCGGCCTCGGCCGGATCACGCAGAATTTCCACGCGGTCCGAGTGGGTTTGCAGCAGGTTCCTGCTCGGCTCGTAGCCCTCCGGGCAGGCGATACGCAGGTTGAATCCGAACTGGTCCGCTGCGTTCATGTACGACTGGCACATGTTGTTGCCATCCCCGATCCAGGCCACGGTGCCCCCTCGGATACTGCCGCGGTGTTCCCGGTAGGTCTGCATATCGGCCAGCAACTGGCAGGGATGAAAATCATCGGTCAGGGCATTGATGACCGGCGCACGGGAGGCCGCTGCGAACCTTTCGACCTTGGTGTGGTCGAAAGTGCGGATCATGACCGCATCCACCATGCTGGAAATGACAATGGCTGAATCTTCAATAGGCTCGCCACGGCCAAGCTGGGTGTCGCGAGGCGACAGAAACAGCGCGGCGCCACCGAGCTGGGTCATGCCTGCTTCAAAGGACACGCGGGTCCGGGTGGATGATTTCTCGAAAATCATCGCCAACACGCGATTTTTCAGGCTTTCCCGCACAATTCCCTGTCGCCATTCGTTGCGCAGTCTGGTGGCGTGGTCCAGCAGTGCTTCCAGTTCGTCCGGACTCAGGTCGTTCAGTGTAAGAAAGTGTCTTGCCATGACATGGCCCTTCATTGATCGGTGAACGCATCGATATCAGGCGCGGTGCCCGGCTAATGGCGGCCTGTCCTGCAAAGGAGCACAAGTCTAGCGGGTCAGGGGATTGATGACAACGACGCAGCGCCAGTGCCGGTGGGGCTTCGCCGGACACGGATGATTGTTTCGGCCATTGGTCCGGATAAGCTGACGCGTGTACAATAGAGGCCAGGTAGTTGCCGTGAGGCAACCCATGATTCAATTGCGAGGTAATTGCGAATGGACGTTAACGAAACCATCAAGAGTCAGCTCGAAGAAAATCCGGTCATTCTCTACATGAAGGGCAGCCCACAGGAGCCGCAGTGTGGTTTCTCGGCCAAAACATCCCAGGCGCTGATGGCCTGTGGTGAACGGTTTGCGTTCGTCAACATTCTGGACAACCAGGAGCTGCGCGAGGCGCTGAAAGTCTACTCCAGCTGGCCAACCTATCCGCAGCTTTACATCAACGGTGAGTTGGTCGGCGGCTGTGACATCATCCTGGAAATGTCCGAGAGCGGCGAGCTTGCAGATAAGATCAAGGCAGCGGCGAAGCAGGCCGAAGCCTGATCTGGAAGGTGTGTTCAATTTCAACGCTGAATTGCCGCCATCCGGCAGGCATTCAGCGTTGAGGATCCGGGGTTGCTGCAACCCTCTGCCGGCATCGGCCCGTCTATCCGGTTTTGGTTCGCAAATTGCCGACGACGGCGTCCAGTGCCCGGTCGATCAGTGCTCCCTGTTGCAGTACGGTTAACCGTCCGCGCCTGAGCTCATGGGCAAGTTCCGTCCGGGTTTTCTCGATCACCTTGAGCCCCATGCGGTTGACGAACACGAAGCATTCTGCCTCTTCGATAATGGCCGACAGTTTGCAGCGGAAGTTGGCACCGTTGACCAGGCTGAACTCCACCCAGTTGCCAATTTCCATTTCGTCAATCTTTGCGATTTGCTCCGCAACAGCGGCGTTTTCCAGTTCCTTTTGACGCTGGATAGCGGTCTGTGGACCCGCGGGATCTTCCCGTCCCGGCTCGGGGGCGTCTTCCGGTGTTTCTACCTGGGCGTTGGCGCGGAAGGCTTCGGTCAGCTCGTGTTTTAGTTCAGCCATCATGTCATCGAGCTTGGAGGAGTTGTAGGACACTTCTTCCAGACCGGCGCGAAGGGATTTCAGCAACCCGGGAACAACCCGGACCCATTGATCGCGCTCTTCGTTTTCCTGGTGCGGATGCAGGCACCAGATCAGATCGTCGACCACTCGAACCGTCTGTGCCCAGCGGTGTTCGACATCGTCCCGCAGATACGCCAGGAACATCACCCGGCTCCAGCCGTTCAACAGAATGTTGCGAACGGGCTCCCGAAGTTTGTAGCGCGCCAGTTTCGTCTGCAAAAGCTGATCGACGGTTTCCTGGGCTTTCTGGGACTTGATGCGACCCCGCTCTGATTCCCGGGTACGCTGCTCCACCAGCGAGGATTTACGGTTTTCGCGGGCCAGAAACTGTTCGAATTCTTCGCCAAGGGTTTCGAACAGGGTGATGTCCCCGTCAAACTCGTTGAGAATGCGGGCGACAATGGAGTGAATCTGATCGTACAGTTTGTCCCGGGCTTTTTCGTCGCTGTCGCTCCAGCCGATGCCTGCCCTCGCCAGGCTGTTAAGCAGCCGGCGGGCAGGATGGGTCGCTTTGCTGAAGAAGGTTTTGTCCTTGATAACCACTTTCAGGATGGGAATCTGCAGCCGACTGATCAATACCTGAACTGGTGCTGACAGGTTGTAATCATCCAGAATGAATTCGAACAGCATGGAGACGAGGTTGATCAGGTCCTCATCCATTTCATTGAGTGCCGGTTTCTTGCCATCCGCCGGGGTGTCACTTTGGGAAAGCAAATGCTCAACCGCAGCCTGCAGGTCGACCACGGTCGGATTACCTTCACTCAGGTTGCTCCAGTTGCCGATATCGGCGGTTTGCTGTGGCAGGGCACTCAGCAGGCTGATCAGTTCGGCACCGCCGATTACATGAACGCCAGGGTCGGACGATCTGGGGCTGTGCCCGCTATAGGAACGCCGTGAGACCAGCATCTGCCGGATCTGCTCGAACATGGCGCCTTCGTGATGACCCTGGCCGCCGCCATCCTGCTGCACTGCCATTGAATCGGCGCTTGAAGAACCGGGCTCTGCAACTCCGGCAGGGTTTCTGCCCGCCGAGTCGTGCTGCTTGCCGGTTTTTGCATGGTAGCGGAAATTGGGTATCACGCCCGCCTGAATCAGTATGCGGTTGGCTTCATCAAGCAGCATTCCGAGGTTGGACACCACGTAGCGATCAAACTGTTTGAGGAGAATCAGACGTTCGCGAATCTGGATTTCAAGCGCCTGAATAGCCTCTATAAACGCACTGCAAAGTTGCTCCGGCGCCATTGGGTTGACCGGCGCGTCGTCATTCGCACCGGGATAGATTTCGCTGAATCGTGCCTGCAGCTGGAGCAGCGACCCCTGGAAGTGGACCTTGGATTTGGAAATCATTGCATTCAGCGCGACCTGCTCTTCCAGGTCGTCATCGCCGACCAGCGAAAGCGAATCTGCGCTTGTCGAGCTGGATGAGAGGTCTTCTGCCGCCAGGGTTCCGCTGCGGGGAGGATTTGCAAAAAGCTGGCCGACAGCGTTCTGGAAATGCCGCTCCACACCTTTGCGTTTGATACGAATTTCCCGCATGGCCTCAAAATAGCGGTTCTGTTCGTTGTTGCTTCTGGCGTTGTTGGCCAGTTCGAACAGCGAATCATCTACCGCATCAAAGGCACCCTGCAACAAGTCTCCCAGCCCGGCCACTACCGTGTCACGAATGCGTGTGACTTCGGTTGGCAAAGAGCCTGAACTTCCAGACTCTCGGTGCTCGCGGAGAAAATGTATGCCGGACTGCTTGTTCATGGCCGACTCCTGTGTGCGCCTCAACCGGATGCAAAACCGAGCATTCTTTGTTCATTTTTTGACTAATCTACCGTATTTTTACGTGCGGTAACACTGTCGGGCACGAACAAATACGTCAACAAGCCGAAAGGTGCGCTAAAACTAGCGTGACACGCGCTTTTTTCGCTTTTTGGGATGGACTATAGCGGCTTTTACGACATTGTCTTTGATCTGCAGAACCTCTACCCGGTGTCCACTGACTTTCAGACAGACGTTCGTGTCTGGAATGTTTTCCAGTGTTTCGGTGATCAGCCCGTTCAGAGTCTTGGGGCCATCCTGGGGCAGCTTCCAGCCCAGGCTTTTATTGATGGTCCGCACGGCTGCGGTGCCGTCGATTATGAAAGTGCCATCATCCTGCGGGATGATGTCGGGGCTGGTGGAGGCGTAGTCGGTGGTGAACTCGCCCACGATTTCTTCCAGGATGTCTTCCAGAGTGGCGAGCCCGAGGACGTCACCGTACTCGTCCACAACCATGCCAAAGCGCCGTTTTTCCTTCTGGAAGTTTATAAGCTGTGTGTTTAGCGGTGTGCTTTCGGGGATGAAATAGGGTTCGCGACAAAGCTGCATCAGCATGGCTTTGTTGATGTCCTCTTCGTGCAGAAGCTTGGCGGCGTTTCGAAGGTGAAGCACACCCTGGATGTTATTGATGTCACCTTTGAAGACCGGCAGGCGGGTATGCTGGCTGCTTCTCAGCTGGCGCAGAATGGTGCCCAGATCGTCCTCAAGGTCGATTCCGGTGACCTCGTTTCGCGGCACCATGATGTCGTTGACGGTGACTTTTTCCAGATCAAGAATGCTAACCAGCATGTCCTTGTGTTTGGTGGGTATCAATGCGCCTGCTTCGTTGACCAGGGTTCGCAGTTCTTCACGACTCAAATGATCACTGGCGGCATCATTGGCAGACACACCGATGACCTTGAGAATGATCCCGGTAAACAGGTTGACGGCCCAGACCACGGGGTACAGAAGCTTCAGGAGCGGGCCCAGAATGTGGCTTGCGGGAAAAGCGATTTTCTCAGGAAAAAGTGCGGCCAGGGTTTTGGGTGTGACCTCGGCAAAAATCAGGATAACGATGGTGAGCAGAACCGTGGCAATCGCAATGCCGGCATCGCCCCAGATGCGAATAGCAATAACGGTGGCAATAGCAGACGCAAAAATATTGACAAAATTATTGCCGATCAGAATAACGCCGATCAGCTGATCCGTCCGGTTAAGAAGATTCTGGGCCCGCCTGGCGCCTTTATGACCGGTTTTGGCCATGTGTTTCAGACGGTAGCGATTGAGCGACATCATCCCGGTCTCGGAGCTTGAGAAGAACGCGGAGAGCAGTATCAGTCCGGCCAGGATGATAAGCAGCGCGGTAAGCGATGTGTCGTTCAAGAAAAAGAGCCCTCAAATTGCAGTAGTATCGCCAAAGTGGTATCTCGCGGCGGCGGTGTCAAGTGCTTGCGGCCAGCCCCTGGTTCTGTCAGCCGCCTCGCTGGAAAATCAGTTCCAGCACAAACTTGCTGCCGTAGAACGCCATCATCAGCAGTCCGCAGCCGACCAGCGTCCAGCGACTGGCCGTTACCCCGCGCCAACCCTTAACGTAACGTCCGACCAGCAAGGCGATAAACACCACCAGTGACAGAAGCGAGAAGAAGGTTTTGTGAGCCAGGTCCTGAGCGAACAGGTCCTCAACGAACAGCGCGCCCGTGGTAATGGCCAGCACCAGCAGTGTGACCCCCGCCCAGACCAGTTCAAACAGCAGAGACTCCATGGTCTGCAGTGGCGGCAGGTTACGGATCATGACGCTGTTGTAGTTCTGTTTCAGCCCCCGGTTCTGCATATAAAGCAGCACTGCCTGTATCGCGGCGAGGGTAAAAAGGCTGTAGGCGGTTATCGACAGGGCGATATGGGACAGCATGCCATAGCTGTCATCGGGAACGACCCGTGGGGAGGTGTGGGTGATCAGAACCATGATTATGGTGAGTCCGGCCAGGGGATAGGCGCCGAGAAACAGACTTTGCACGGGCTTGCGCAGATTTAAAGCCAGCAGTAAAAATATGATAAGCCAGGAGATAAGGACGGAACTCTGGAAGAATCCGAAATCGAAATTACCCTGGCGGTAGACGGTCTGTGCAATCAACAGTCCATGACTGGTCAGCGCCAGAAGCCCGATGAGAGAGGTAATCGCTGTGCTGGTGTGAACCTTGCCACGAAAGCTCAGCGCCTGCAGGGCGGTGCCGATGCTGTACAGCAGTAACGAGGTGACCGCGAGGATCAGCGTTCCCATGACTTCCTTTAACCACATTCAAACTGAGAATCGGCGGGGATTGACACCGATTTGACCGGGCTGGTCGTTTCAAGGCGCTAGTCTGGTTATAATGTCGCGATTATGCAACAGGAATCAAGAAGCCCTGCCGGGTTTCCCATTGTTTTGCAATCAATTTATCCGGGTACGGAAGCACAACATGTTTGAGAACCTTCAGGACCGACTGTCTGGCAGTCTGCGCAAAATTTCGGGTCAGGCACGACTGACAGACGATAATATCAAGGAAACCCTGCGTGAAGTCCGGATGGCGCTGCTTGAGGCAGACGTCGCCCTGCCCGTGGTAAAAGCCTTTATAGAGGGTGTCCGTGAGCGGGCGGTCGGTCAGGAGGTGCAGCGCAGTCTGACCCCCGGACAGGTTTTTGTGAAGGTTGTCCAGCAGGAGCTCGAGCGGGTCATGGGGGACGGCACCGAATCCCTCAACTTGGCGACCCAGCCTCCGGCCGTCATCATGATGGCCGGCCTCCAGGGTGCTGGTAAAACCACCACCGTGGCGAAACTGTCCCGCTTCCTTAAAGAGCGCCAGAAAAAGTCGGTGATGGTGGTCAGCGCCGACGTCTATCGTCCTGCGGCTATCCGTCAGTTGGAAACCCTGGCGGGCGAGGTGGGCGTGGAGTTTTTCTCCAGCTCCGCTGACCAGGATCCGGTTGATATTGCTAACGCTGCCATGGACGCCGCGCGGAAAAAACATATCGATGTGCTGATTCTGGATACCGCTGGCCGGCTGCACGTGGACGAGCAGATGATGGGCGAGATTGGTCGCCTCCATAAAGCGGTCAACCCCATCGAGACCCTGTTCGTGGTTGACGCCATGACGGGTCAGGACGCCGCGAATACCGCCAAGGCATTCAACGACGCATTGCCATTGACCGGCGTCGTGCTTACCAAGACCGACGGCGATGCCCGCGGCGGCGCGGCGCTGTCAGTCCGTCACATCACCGGTAAGCCCATAAAATTCCTGGGCGTGGGTGAAAAAACCGATGCACTGGAGCCTTTTCACCCCGACCGCGTGGCGTCCCGTATTCTGGGCATGGGTGATGTGCTTTCTCTTATCGAGGAAGCAGAGCGCAAGATTGACCAGAAGAAAGCCGAGAAGCTGACCAAAAAGATCAAGAAGGGTAAAAGCTTTGATCTGGAAGACTTCCGGGATCAGCTCCAGCAGATGAAAAGCATGGGCGGCATTGGTGGGCTTATGGATAAGCTGCCGGGTATGGGGCAGATGGCGCAGGCCGCCCAGGCGCAGGTCAATGACAAGTCCATGGGTCAGATGGAAGCGATAATCTGCTCCATGACGCCGAAGGAGCGTCGTTATCCTGACGTGATCAACAATTCCCGCAAGCGCCGCATTGCCACAGGCTCCGGTACCCAGATACAGGACATTAACCGGTTGCTGAAGCAGCACAAGCAAATGCAGAAAATGATGAAGAAATTCGGCAAGAAAGGCGGAATGGCTAACATGATGCGAGGTCTGGGCGGTATGATGCCGCCGGGCGGTGCAGGTGGTGGTATGCCCCCGCGTGGACGTATGTAGAAACCGGGACGTTTTCCCTGTTTTCTTTGGCGTTGAATTAGCATAGAATACTGCCCCTTTCGAGTATGGGTCTTCGCGCCGGCTAGTCTTTCTAGTGCCTGGCGGGTGTGAATCGTACAAAGTTCGTACAACGGAACAGGATATTGGTCGAAATGGTAATAATCCGTTTGGCTCGTGGTGGCTCAAAGAAGCGCCCGTTCTACCATCTGACAGTGACAGACAGCCGCAAATCTCGTGACGGTCGTTTTATTGAACGTGTTGGTTTTTACAACCCGATTGCTCGCGGCCAGGAAGAAAGCCTGCGCGTTGACCGGGATCGCGTGAATCATTGGCTGAGCCAGGGTGCCCAGACCAGCGAGCGCGTTGCCAAGCTGCTGAAAGGCACTGCGGCCGAGTAATCAGGTAGCACCGGGGTTTCTCCATGGCTAGGCAGGCACAGGAAACTGTGATTGGTCAGATTACCTCGGTCTTTGGGGTCAAGGGGTGGCTGAAGGTCTATTCCTACACGGATCCCAGAGAGGGAATTCTGGATTACCGGAACTGGACGCTGGTCCACAACGGTCAGAGATTGCCCGTAAAGGTTGAAGAAGGCCGTCGGCAGGGTCAGAGCGTTGTGGTTAGCCTCAAGGGCGTGGGCGATCGTGATATCGCGCGCTCTTATTGCGGTTCGGATATTACGGTGCCAACACAGGATCTGCCCGACTTGCCCGAAGGCGAATACTACTGGCATGAGCTTGAAGGGCTGACAGTCGTGACCACCGAAAACGAATGTCTGGGGTGCGTGGATCATCTGATTGAGACAGGCTCCAATGATGTTCTGGTGGTTCACGCAACTGATCTGTCGATCGATCAACGCGAACGCCTGATCCCTTATTTGCCTGATCAGGTAGTCAGGATGGTTTCACTGGACGAGGCAAAGATGATCGTCGAATGGGACCCGGAGTTTTAACCGGTGTGGATTGGCGCAGTCAGCCTGTTCCCTGAGATGTTTGGCGCGGTGACGGACGTAGGGATAACCGGAAGGGCGGTGCGGGACGGTCTGCTGACCTTCAGGGTCTGGAACCCCCGGGACTTTACCCACGACCGACATCGGACAGTGGATGACCGGCCCTACGGTGGCGGTCCCGGCATGCTGATGAAAGTGCAGCCCCTGCGGGATGCGATACACGCAGCCAGAGCCGCTGCGCCGGTCAGACCCTGTGTTGTGTATCTTTCGCCCCAGGGCGAGCCGTTGAACCAAACGGTGATTGAATCACTGGCATCAGAACAGAGCCTGATTCTGGTTGCCGGCCGCTATGAGGGTGTTGATGAACGCCTGATTGCTGCCGAAGTGGATCGGGAAGTGTCTCTGGGCGATTTTGTGTTGTCCGGTGGCGAGCTGGCAGCCATGGCAGTCATGGATGCGATAACGCGGTTTATCCCCGGAGCGCTGGGTCATGCGCTGTCAGCGGAGCAGGATTCCTTCGTTGATGGGTTGCTGGACTGTCCGCACTACACTAGGCCGGAAGTTTATGAAGGCCGGGCGGTGCCAGACATTCTGTTAGGTGGTCATCATGATCAGATCCGGCGTTGGCGGCTCAAGCAGTCGCTGAGGCGAACCCGGGAGCGACGCCCCGACCTGCTGGAGAAGCGGGTGTTTTCGGACGAAGAGCGTGAACTGCTGGAAGAGATTTCAAACGAACCGGATGCTTTCGAATCATCGGGGCATTAAAGATTGAGTATCAGGAGCATTACGATGAGCGGTAAAAATAACATCATCAGTCAGATTGAATCAGAACAGATGACCAAGGAAGTGCCAGCCTTTGCGCCGGGTGACACCGTGGTGATCCAGGTTCGAGTAACAGAAGGCAACCGAGAGCGCCTGCAGGCGTTCGAAGGCGTGGTGATCGGCAAGCGCAACCGTGGCATGAACTCTTCTTTCACCGTGAGGAAAATCTCCTACGGCGTGGGCGTCGAGCGTACTTTCCAGACCTTCTCCAGGCTGATCGAGAGCATCAGCGTGAAGCGTCGTGGCGACGTTCGCCAGGCCAAGCTTTACTACTTGCGTGACCTGTCCGGTAAGGCAGCCCGCATCAAGGAAAAGCTGGGCTGAGCATCCGTCTGTGCCCATGGCAGCCGACGGTAGCGCCAGAAAAAGAATGAGCGAAAAGGCAGCTAATGGCTGCCTTTTTCCATTTTTATGAACGATAAACGCAGAACCAGAGAAGCGGTGCGGCCCCCGGATGAAAGCGTCATCGCGCGCTTCTGTGATGCCATATGGCTTGAGGATGGGCTGGGCGAAAAAACCCGTCAGGCCTACCAGAGTGATCTTGAGCGACTGGCGGCCTGGCTTGCAAGACAGCCGGGGCAGCCATTGTTGGTCGATGTTAACCGGAGCCACCTTCTGGGCTGGATTTCCACTGGGCTGGCCGACGGATTCAAAACCGCGACCGCCGCCCGTCGCCTATCCGGGCTGCGTCGGTTTTACCGCTATCTGTTGCGGGAAAACGAGATTACCGAAGACCCTACTCTGCGGATAGACAGCCCGCGCCTGCCACAGAGGCTGCCGGATTCACTGTCAGAAGACGATGTTGAGCAGCTCTTGATGGCGCCGGATCCGGATCGGCCACTGGAGCTCAGGGACAAAGCCATGATCGAGATTCTGTATGGCTGCGGCCTGCGGGTTTCCGAACTGGTGGCTCTCACGGTGGACCAGGTTAATCTGCGCCAGGGTGTGATACGCATTATCGGCAAAGGCAACAAGGAGCGCCTGGTCCCACTGGGTGAGGAAGCCATCGACTGGCTGATCCGCTACATGCGTCACGGCCGGGCGGAGCTATTGAAAGGCAAGCCCTGTGATGCCTTGTTTCCGGGCAACAGGCCAGCCGCCATGACCCGGCAGACCTTCTGGTACCGGATCAAGCACTACGCGTTGCGCGCCGGCATACGTAAACATCTGTCCCCCCATACACTGAGACATGCGTTTGCGACGCATCTGCTCAATCATGGGGCGGACCTGCGGGTTGTGCAGATGCTCCTTGGCCATTCGGATCTGTCGACCACCCAGATCTATACCCATGTTGCCCGTCAGCGCCTGCAGTCACTTCACCAGTCCCATCACCCTCGAGGTTAATGGTCAGTGGGTCGGAGATTGGCCACAGGTGACTGGCAAAACTCTGATGACCGCGTTACTTTGGCGTTCCGCCGTTGAACTTTAGGCGAGGCTTCGTGTCGCATCATGGGTCGCGATCTACCCTAATCCCTTTCACATGCAAAAGGTCGGAAATGTTTATGTCCACAGCCCACGTGCCCCGTTCACTGCTTGTCCTGCTGGCAGCGCTGTCCTGTGTTTTTTTCGGGGCGAATGCCACGGCAGACGACACCGCAGATGCCATTACCCGGACCCTGTCCGAAGCCATTCCGCAGCTCGACATTACCGGCGTGATCAAATCCGAGGTTCCCGGCTTATACGAGGTTGCCAGCACCAATGGCGGCAACCTGCTTGTGACTGAAGATGGTCAGTACCTGCTCACCGGAGACGTGCTCAAGGTAACATCCCGGGGGGTTGCCAATCTGTCTGAAGAAAAACGTCTGACCCGTCGCGCTGAAACCATGGCGGCTTTTGGAAGGGATGGGATTATTACCTTCCCTGCCAGTGGTAACGAAAAGGCCGTTATTTCCGTCTTTACTGATATCGACTGTCCGTATTGCCGGAAGCTCCATGACGAAGTGCCAGAGCTGAACGAGATGGGCATCACCGTGCATTATTACGGTTTTCCGCGCTCCGGCCCGAACACGCCGTCCTTTGCCAAATACGTGTCGGTCTGGTGCGCCGATGATCAGCAGGCTGCCATGAACGCCGCCAAACAGGGGCGGAATATTGAACGTCAGACCTGCGGTAATCCGGTGGCGTCCCAGTACCAGCTGGGTCAGCAGGTGGGCGTGACCGGCACGCCGGCGATCGTGCTCGATAACGGCCAGATCATCCCCGGTTACCGTCCTGCCAAACAGATCGCTGAGGCGCTCGAGATACTCTGAAAGACCGGAAGTACTGACGGGGTTATTCGGGCGCTCATTTACCGGTATACTATCGCTCGCTTGAGCAACCTATCGGGAACAGGGGTGAAGGTTTGAAAGAGGTTAATGTCGGAATCTGCGGATTGGGCACCGTCGGTGGCGGTACATTCAAAGTTCTGGAGCGTAACGCGAAGCTGATTACCGGTCGTACCGGATTCAACATCCGCGTTGCACGGGTGGCCACCCGCACACCCAGAACTGACATCGACCTGGGCGAGATTCCGTTCAGCACCGATGTTTTCGACGTGGTGAACGACCCCTCGATTGACGTGGTGGTGGAGCTGATCGGCGGATACGAAACCGCGCGCGAGTTGGTGCTTGCGGCCATTGGAAATGGCAAGCACGTTGTCACTGCCAACAAGGCCCTGATTGCCGTCCACGGCAACGAGATCTTTGAGGCGGCGGCGAAAAAGAACGTCATTGTTTCCTATGAGGCCGGTGTTGCCGGCGGCATCCCCGTCATCAAAGCAGTCCGGGAAGGTCTGGCGGCAAATCGTGTCGACTGGATTGCCGGCATTATCAACGGTACCGGCAACTACATCCTGACCGAAATGCGCGCCGGCCGTGAGTTTGCCGAAGTTCTGAAGGAAGCCCAGGACCTGGGCTACGCCGAAGCCGACCCGACCTTCGATGTGGAAGGTATTGATGCGGCCCACAAACTTACCATTCTGGCATCTGCCGGTTTCGGTGTGCCGCTGCAGTTTGAAAAGGCCTACACCGAAGGCATCTCCGAGATTACCCCCTACGATATTGCCCACGCCGAGGCCCTTGGTTATCGCATCAAGCACCTTGGCATTGCCCGCCGTCGCGACGGTGGCATTGAGCTGCGTGTGCATCCGACGCTGGTGCCGCGCAGCCATCTGATTGCCCAGGTAGACGGCGTGCTCAATGCCGTGCTGGTTGACGGTGATGCGGTCGGCCAGACCATGTATTACGGTCCCGGTGCCGGCGACGAGGCAACGGCCTCTGCCGTGATCGCCGATATCATCGATGCGGCGCGCGCGGTGGCTTCCTCCAGTGATCTGCGGGTTCCCTATCTCGGCTTCGAGCCAGAAGCCATGGAAGATCTGCCTGTGCTGCCGATGGAGGATATCCAGTCCGCCTACTATCTGCGAATTACTGCCATGGACCATCCCGGCGTCCTGGCCAAGATTGCATCGGTACTGAGCGAGCACGGCATCAACATCGAATCCATTATGCAGAAAGAGTCCGAATTCAAAGACGGACGTATTCCGGTCATCATCCTGACCCACACGGTTCAGGAGCGTCAGATGAACCGTGCCATTGAGGAGTTGGAAGCGCTGAGTGACATTGACGGACGCGTTGTCCGCATTCGCGCTGAAAATTTCGAAGGGTAAATGCTCAGTCCAGAGAGAAACACAAGGTGAGATACATCAGTACACGGGGCGAAGCGCCCTCAGTGGGTTTTGAAGATGTCCTGCTGACGGGGCTTGCCCCGGATGGCGGCCTCTACGTTCCGGAATCCCTGCCGCATTTCAGCCTGGAAGAAATTCGTAGCTGGCGCGGTTTGTCCTACAGCGAGCTGGCATTCAACGTCGTGCATCCGTTTGTGGATGACGCCGTTCCGGCGGATGCCTTCCGCGCCATGCTTGATGAAACCTACGGTGTGTTCGCCCACAAGGCCGTCGCGCCGCTGGTTCAGATTGACACCAACGAGTGGGTTCTGGAACTGTTCCGCGGGCCGACTCTTGCGTTCAAGGATTTCGCCCTGCAATTGCTGGGTCGCCTGCTGGATTATGTTCTGGAAAAGCGCCAGCAGCATGTGGTGATCCTGGGCGCAACATCAGGGGACACGGGTTCCGCAGCGATAGAGGGATGTCGTCGCTGCGAACACGTGGATATCTTTATCCTCCACCCCCACGAGCGGGTGTCGGAAGTCCAGCGCCGTCAGATGACAACCGTCAAGGGTGACAATATCTACAACCTTGCGGTTCGTGGCAACTTTGATGACTGTCAGCGCATGGTCAAGGCCAGTTTCGGCGACCAGTCATTCCTGGGCGGCAAGACCCAGCTGGCGGCGGTCAATTCGATCAACTGGGCGCGGATAATGGCGCAGATCGTCTATTACTTCCACGCGTCGCTGTCGCTTGGCGGTCCCGACCGTAGCATGGCGTTCTCGGTGCCTACCGGTAACTTTGGCGATATCTTTGCCGGCTACCTGGCGCGGAATATGGGACTGCCCATTTCACAGCTGGTGATCGCGACCAACCGCAACGACATTCTTCATCGTTTCATGAGCGGTAACCGGTACGAGCAGCAAACGCTGGAGCATACGCTGTCTCCCAGCATGGACATCATGGTGTCCAGCAACTTCGAACGGCTGCTGTTTGATCTGCATGGCCGTGATGGTCACGCGGTCAAAGAGCTGCTGGAAAACGCCTCGAAAGGCCCGGTCAGCATTGAAGACTATCGCTGGAAGGCGGCTCGCCGCCTGTTTGATAGCGACGCAGTGGATGACAAGAGCACCACAGACACCATCCGCGAGATCTTCGAGCAGAATGAATACCTGTTGGACCCCCACACCGCCATCGGTGTTCGGGCTGCCAGAAACTGCCGCCGCGATCCGGCTATACCAATGATCACCCTGGGAACCGCCCACCCGGCAAAATTCCCGGATTCAGTGATCGAATCCGGTGTCGAGGCGTCGCCGGAGCTGCCAATTCATCTGGCCGACCTTTTCGAACGGGAAGAGCAGTACACGGTTCTGGATAACGATCTGCCCACTATTCAGGACTTTATTGCCAAACACTGGAAGAATACCTGACCCGGTATGGCAGCCAAGAAGATCCTGCGTCGCCCCGGTCCCAGCACCCAGCCGGACTGGGGTCAGAACCTGCCTCCCATACTCCGGCGCCTCTACGCGGCCCGCGGCGTTACCTCTGACGAACAGCTCACTTACACGCTGAAGTATCTGGCCTCGCCCATGGAGTTGCGTGGGATTGGCCGGGCGGTGGAATTGCTGGCCAGGGCCATCACCGAGAAGCAGAGCGTGATGATCCTGGGGGATTTCGACGCGGACGGCGCGACAAGCACGGCGGTGGCCATGCTGGGTCTGGGCATGATGGGGCTCGAACGGGTCGATTTCCGGGTACCCAGTCGCTTCGCGGACGGCTATGGATTAACGCCAGGGATCATAGATCGACTGAAAGAAGAGGGCGCGCTACCGGATCTGCTGGTGACCGTTGATAACGGCATTGCCGCGGTGGATGGCGTGCGCGCCGCCAAGGAGCTGGGCATCGCCGTTGTAGTGACCGATCACCACTTGGCCGGCGAAACATTGCCCGACGCCGACGCCATCGTAAACCCCAACCAGCCTGACTGCTCCTTCCTGAGCAAGCACGCCGCCGGCGTTGGCGTCATGTTTTACGTACTGACGGCGCTGCGGAAACACCTGCGTGAAAACGATCAGCTACGGGATCCACAGCCCAACCTGGGCAGTCTGCTGGACCTGGTGGCGCTTGGCACCGTCGCCGACGTTGTTCCCCTGGATCACAACAACCGGATTTTTGTCGAGCAGGGCCTGAGGCGGATCCGCCAGGGCGAAGCAAGGCCGGGTATTCTGGCGTTGCTGGAAGTTGCCGGACGGGATCACAGGGAAATCAGTTCGACCGATCTGGGCTTTGTGGTTGGCCCCCGGCTCAACGCTGCCGGGCGACTCGATGACATGAGCGTCGGCATTGCCTGCCTGCTGGCGGACAGCCAGGACGAGGCTCTGCGACTGGCCCGTGAGCTGGACACCTTCAACCGCGAGCGCCGAACCATTGAAAAAGACATGAAAGCCCAGGCGCAGGACCTGCTGGCTTCAATGTCACTGGATCTGGAAGGACTCCCCTGGGGGCTGGCGCTGTTCGACACCGACTGGCACCAGGGCGTCATCGGCATACTCGCCGCCCGAATCCGCGAGCAGACCCATCGACCGACCATCGCCTTTGCGCCTGACGATAATGGCGTCGACATCAAAGGCTCCGCCCGCTCCATTCCCGGCCTGCACATCCGCGACGTGCTTGCGGTGGTGGACGCCCGCCACCCCGGGATGATGAAGAAATACGGTGGCCACGCCATGGCGGCGGGCATGACCCTGCTCCGCGATGATCTGGACGCCTTCAGTGAGGCCTTCGACAGGGCCGTGCGTGACACCCTCCGCGCAGAAGACCTGGAAGCGGCCATCACCACCGACGGCCCGTTGAATTCCGAAGAGCTCCTTCTGGATACCGCAACTCTGCTCAAGCGCGGGGGGCCCTGGGGGCAGCACTTTCCTGAACCCCTGTTCGACGGCAACTTCCGTGTGGTCAGTCAGCGCATTGTTGGCGAGAACCATCTGAAGCTGGTACTCCAGCCCGAAGACGGTGGCGCCATCATCGACGGCATTGCCTTCAATACGGGCCCGGAAGTACCAGATTACACCCGCACTGGCGCCCGGGTTGTCTACAAGCCGGATGCCAACACCTTCCGGGGTCGGACCAACCTGCAGTTGCTGATTGATTACCTGGAGCCTCTGGAATAACTCTCTTTGTGCCGATCTGAGCTCTTGCTTAAGCGTTCGTAGGTCGGATTACGGCTCCGCCTTATCCGACCTACGGGGTTAAGGCAATTCCGAGCTTTGGGCGTCAGTCGGGCAGCTTCTTCCGGGATCGTCAAAATCATGGATGATTTTGTCGAGCTTACAGGGACGTATTTACAGCGTATCCCGGAAGAAGCTGCCCGATTGGCGCTGCACCCAAGTATGATTGGCGTTGGCAACGAATCTGAGTAAGCCTCCCTGGCTGATTTAATCACCGATTTCCGGTAGACTCTCGCGTCTGATTTTGATCGCATCCATTTACTGATAGCGAGTAAGCAATCCATGGAAATTAATCCCATTGTTACGAAGATAAAAGAGCTTCGTGAGCGCACCGAAGCGCTCAGGGGGTACCTTTGACTACGATCAGCGAAGCGAAAGACTGACCGAAGTTGAACGGGAACTGGAAGTACCCTCTGTCTGGGAAGACCCGGACCGTGCCCAGGCGCTGGGCAAAGAGCGTTCCGATCTGGAATTGATCGTCCGCACCATCGACAACCTTACCTCCGGCGTCAACGATGCCGACAGCCTTCTGGAAATGGCGGCTGAGGAAGAAGACCAGGGCACGGTGGACGAGATCGAGGCTGACCTGGCTGCGCTGGACAAAGAGCTCGAGAAACTCGAATTCCGCCGCATGTTCTCCGGCGAAATGGATTCCAATAACGCCTACATGGATATCCAGGCCGGATCCGGCGGCACCGAGGCCCAGGACTGGGCCAACATGCTGCTGCGTATGTACCTGCGCTGGGCCGAGCGTCGCGGATTCAAAGCCGAAATCGTCGAGCTTCAGGAAGGCGATGTGGCCGGTGTCAAAAGTGCCACCATTCATATCCAGGGTGACTATGCCTACGGCTGGCTGCGCACGGAGACCGGCGTCCATCGCCTGGTGCGCAAGTCCCCGTTTGACTCCGGCAACCGCCGCCACACGTCGTTTTCATCGGTGTTCATATCGCCGGAAGTGGATGACAGCTTTGAGATCGAGATCGGTCCCTCCGACCTGCGGGTTGATGTTTACCGTGCCTCCGGCGCCGGTGGTCAGCACGTTAACCGGACCGAATCCGCGGTGCGCCTGACGCACAATCCGTCCGGCATTGTCGTGGCCTGTCAGGCTGGCCGAAGCCAGCATCAGAACAAAGATCAGGCCATGAAGCAGCTAAAGGCAAAGCTTTATGAACGTGAGATGCAGGAACGGAATGCGGCAAAGCAGCTAGCCGAGGACGCCAAAGCGGACATCGGATGGGGCAGCCAGATCCGTTCCTATGTGCTGGATGACGGCCGCATAAAAGATCTGCGCACCAAGGTCGAAACCAGCAGTATCCAGAACGTGCTGGATGGCGATATCGACAAGTTTATCGAAGCCAGCCTCAAAATGGCGCTGTAACCAAATAGAACCTACGACAATCCCGATTTTAGTGAGCCAACATGACTGAGCACACGCAGAACGCACCCCAGGACGACAACAAGCTGATTGCCGAGCGCCGCGCCAAGCTGTCGGAGTTGCGCGAGCAGGGCAACGCCTTCCCCAATGATTTCCGTCGCGATGCCTCCGCCGCCGAGCTGCAGGCTAAATACGGCGATTATACCAAGGAAGAGCTTGCCGAGATGGGCATCCAGGTAGCGGTTGCCGGGCGCATGATGCTCGACCGCAAAGCGTTCAAAGTCGTTCAGGACATGACCGGCCGCATTCAGATCTACGCCACGAAAGACGTCCAGAAAGATACCAAACACTGGGACCTGGGCGACATCGTCGGGGTGCGCGGTATTCTGTGCAAATCCGGCAAGGGCGATCTGTACGTGACCATGGATGAGTACACGCTGCTCACCAAGTCACTGCGCCCGCTGCCGGAAAAGCACAAAGGCCTGACCGACACCGAGGCCCGGTATCGTCAGCGCTATGTGGACCTGATGGTGAACGAAGACAGCCGCCGGGTGTTTTTTGCGCGTTCCAAGATCATTAACACCATGCGCCAGTACTTCACCGACCGGAATTTCATGGAAGTGGAAACCCCCATGCTTCAGGTGATACCAGGTGGTGCCACCGCACGGCCGTTTGTGACACACCACAACGCGCTGGGCATGGACATGTATCTGCGTATCGCCCCCGAGCTGTTTCTCAAACGGCTGGTCGTCGGCGGCTTTGAACGGGTGTTCGAAATCAACCGGAATTTCCGCAACGAAGGGCTGTCGACCCGCCACAACCCGGAATTCACCATGGTGGAGTTCTATCAGGCCTACGCTGACTACAATGACCTGATGGACCTGACCGAAGACATGCTGCGGACCATCGCAGAGAAAGTGCTGGGTACCACCACCGTGATTAACACCCGGACGCTGGCCAGCGGCGAGGAAGAGTCTATCGAGTACGATTTCGGCCAGCCGTTCGAGCGTCTGACAGTGGTCGATGCGATTCTCCGTCATAACCCGGACATCAAGCGAGAACAACTGGCCGACGACGCCAGCGCCCGCCAGGTGGCCAAAAACCTCGGCATCAACCTCAAAGGCAGCTGGGGCTTGGGCAAAGTGCAGATCGAAATCTTCGAGGCCACGGCAGAGCATCGACTGGTGCAGCCTACCTTCATCACTGATTATCCGAAGGAAGTGTCGCCTCTGGCACGCTGCAAGGACAAGGATCCGTTCGTCACCGAACGCTTCGAGTTCTTTGTCGGTGGGCGCGAGATCGCCAACGGCTTCTCCGAGCTGAACGACGCCGAAGACCAGGCCGAACGTTTCCGGGAGCAGGTCGCCGAAAAAGACGCCGGTGACGACGAAGCCATGTTCTATGATGAAGATTACGTCATGGCGCTGGAATACGGTCTGCCGCCAACGGCCGGTGAGGGCATCGGCATCGACCGCCTGGCCATGCTGCTGACCAACAGTGCGTCCATCCGCGACGTCATCCTGTTCCCCGCCATGCGCCCGGAACACAACGCCGAGCAGGGCAAAGGCAAAGAGGCCCAGTAACCGTGCACCCCGCCGACGAACTCGCCAGCCACCTCCGGCCCGACCGGGGCTGGCTGGAGCAGTTGGGCCAAGAATTCCAACAGTCCTACCTGCGCTCACTGGCAGAGTTCCTGGCGGCCGAGGAGGCCGCCGGGAAAACCCTTTTCCCGGCCCGACGCCACATCTTCAACGCTCTGAACAGCACTCCGCTGGAAAAAGTATCGGTGGTGATACTGGGGCAGGACCCCTACCACGGCCCCGGCCAGGCCCACGGCCTGTCATTTTCTGTCCGCCCCTATGTCCCGAAACCGCCTTCGCTGCTGAACATTTTCAAGGAAATCCAGGACGACCTGACTATCCAGCCCCCGGATCACGGCTGTCTTCAGACCTGGGCAGAGCAGGGCGTGTTGTTGCTGAATACCGTTCTGACCGTCACCCAGGGCAACGCCGGCGCTCACCAGGGCCAGGGCTGGGAGACGTTTACCGATCGGGTGATTGACCTGGTCAACAGGGAAAGGGATGGCGTTGTGTTCATCCTCTGGGGCAGCCACGCCCGCAAAAAAGGGAAGAACATCGACCGCCGCAAGCACCTGGTTCTGGAAAGCCCACACCCATCTCCGCTCAGCGCCTATCGCGGTTTTTTTGGCTGTAAGCATTTTTCAAAAGCAAACGACTGGTTGCAGCAGCAAGGTAAGCAGACGATCAACTGGGCGCTTCCGTCACAACTGAATTTGTTGAAGCGCTACGGAAAAGCCTGATCGTCGGTAAGCAGACTGGCTTTCCAAAAACGTGCGGAGCCATGGATGGCGGAGCCCGAGCGTACATGGACGTATTTACAGCGTGTTTTGGAAAGCCAGTCTGCTTGCCGACGCCCGCACAAAGTTTGAGTAATTAGTCTGCAGGTTACTGCAAAAGCGCCATAGCCGCTTCCATCTGCGCGTTCAGATCCTCTTCCTCGTTGATGTCCATTTCAGGATCCAGCCCCAGCCGCCCGAAAGCGGAGACCGACTTCCGGTCAACCTTATTCCAGGGATGATCGCTACCCGCGATCAACTGCAGGTTGGCCACCATCACCAGGTCCGCGTAATCCGCAGCAGGAACCTCCCGCTGGAGGTTCGCAAATTCCAGAGGCACATTCTGCAGATCCTTCGGGAAATCCCATTTTTTCAGAATGGCCGCGCCGATACGCGGATGCAGCTCATCAACCACATTGTCCAGCATGATGCTGCTGATCTGGATGTCGCTGTCTTCAACATAACGCAGAATCGGCAACACACCGATCAGGTGCACCAGCCCCGCCAGAGTGGCCTGATCAGGCTTGAGCCTGGTGTAACGCTGCGCCAGAACATGGCAGACGCCAGCCACTTCCGTGCTGGTCTGCCAGGTCGACCGCAGACGCTTATCGATCATGTCAGACGTGGCCTGAAACATCTGCTGCATTGCCAGACCCATCGCCAGATTACTGGTATAGGCCATGCCCAGACGGCTGACCGCCATGTTCAGGTTTTCAATGGCGCGACTGCCACGGAAAAGCGGGCTGTTGCAGACACGGATAATTCGTGCCGACAGCGCTGTGTCGTTGCTGATCACTTTCACCAGATCCATAATCGCTGAATCCTCGTTTTCAGCAATCTCCCGAACCTGCAGCGCGGCTTCAGGCAGGGTTGGCAAAACCAGCTTGTCATTTTCTATGGCACTGGTCAGATCGGCTTTTATTGTTTCAACGATATTCGACATGGTCAGTTACAGTCCGCGCGTTGATAAAGGCTTGATCGCCCCGGTCGGGGCATTACGTTCATGTTAGCAATAAGTTATAGCAAACTTTCAGCATTCTTCCTGTGATCTTATGTATCAGAAGCGGCCTTCTGTTCCCGTTCCGGTACAGCGTATGGTAGTGGGAGAAGTGCCAGAAATATCTCCGGGGACTGCTTCAGGGCCAGTTCCGATCCCGCCGCATCGTGCCGGATAACGGCGAGCCCCTCAAACGTGCCGTCCGTGAACTGCACTGAATTGACAACTTCGCCGACGCTGCGGCCGTCTTTGACCAGCGCCGCGCCGGGAGCGGGCGCCCCGGCAGCTTGGGGGGAAGAAAACCGGAAAAGGCTTTTTTTCAACTGCCCGAGGAAGTGCATGCGCGCAATGACTTCCTGGCCGGTATAGCAGCCCTTCTTGAAGTGCACGCCGCCGAGATGCTGCCAGTTCAGCATTTGCGGAACATAGCTTTCCCGCGTTTCAGCACACAGTGACGGGACGCCCGCCGCAATTTCCGACGCCTGCCATGTGGCCAGGCCGTAGCTGTCAACCTCGCTGAGCAGGCGGGATGAGTCTGCGGAAAGTTCGCCGGTTTGCCAGAACTCGAAGCGGGGAATTCGCTCGCCGGTGGCTGAACCGAGCGCATCCATGGCGCGGATCAGGTGGCCACCGGCCACCGTAAGGGTATCGCCGGGCGATGGCAGATTTCCTGCGGCGCCATCGACCAGGGCGTTGGCAGCCTTTTTTCCCAGGAGCCCGATGATCAGGGCATCCGTTTCCACAACCATTGAGGTTCCCCGGAACAGCATCAGGTATTTACGCAGGTGCGTAATGGTTTCGTCGGCAAAAGCGGAGGGCAGCGCCATCAGCACATCGCTGCCTTCGCGCACCATCCGGGTCAGGCAATAGGCGCGCCCTTTTGGTGAGCAGGCGGCCGCTCTGGGGGAGTATTGCTCGGTAACGTCTGTGACCTGCTGGCTGAACTGGCCCTGCAGGAACTTGTCGGTGCCCGCCCCGGAAATACGCACCATGACCTGATCGTTGACTGCAATCCGGGCTGAGGCGGGTAATGGGATGGTGGCAGCCGACGTTTCCGCTGACGACATGACGTTCTCCTGAGCTGGTGGGCTTGGGACTCTAGTTGGTGCGCTGTGCCTGGCCTCCCGATGATCCCAGGCGCAACCACGCTCTGAGCTGTCGGTGCAGATCGGCCGGTACATTGCCGACTGTCTGTGTTTCAGCCCAGAGAATGACCGTTAACGGCTTATAGGTGGTGTCGCCGGGACGCAGTTTCAAGATCACTAAACGCGGATAGAGGCGGCTTTCCCCGTCGGCAATCGCCTCATAGTGTTTGCCGTCACGCCGCTGTACCTGCAACCGGTCATTCCGCACGGTCAGTCGCACCACTGACCGGTCGAGGCAAAGCTGCCCCGTCAGATGCCACTGATGAACAGCTACTGCCGCCGCCACCGGCACCAGAATCAGGAAGCCGACACCGTAGCGATAGGCCAGGATCAGACTGAAAACCGTCAGGCAGAGCCAGGGCAGAATCGCCACAAGCCCCACCGCATTACTGGGCCTGACCGGCAGATCAATCCGGTTGGACACGGCTAAGGATAATATCGACGATGCGCTGGAGATCTGGATCTTCAGGCCTGTTGCGTTGCATGAACCACTCGAACATGTCGTTGTCTTCGCAGGTGATCAGCTTGTGATAGCAGACCTGATCGGCTCTGGGCAGGCTCCGGTAGGCGTTTTCCAGAAATGGAATCAGCAGTACGTCCAGCTCAAGCATCCCTCTGCGGCTGTGCCACCACAGGCGATTGAATTCGGCATTGTCAGACATGAAGCCTCGCGTTCAAACAGTCGGTTTTTGATGATGGTCGGTTGACGTGGCGCCGGCCGGAATCAGGGGGACGAGCGCCTGTAGGTTGTAGGAGTCAATACGGTGTCTTTTGCTTCATGGAGCAGTCCCGGAAAGTCGAGAGTGTAATGCAGCCCCCGACTCTCCCGTCGTTGCAGCGCCGAACAGATAATCAGGTCGGCCACGGTCACCAGGTTTCGCAGCTCAAGAAGGTCGTTGGTCACCCGGTAATTGCTGTAAAACTCACCGATTTCCCGTTCCAGCAGATCAATACGGTGTTTCGCCCGCTGGAGGCGTTTGGTCGTCCTCACGATGCCCACATAGTCCCACATAAAATGCCGCAACTCATCCCAGTTGTGGGAAATCACCACATCTTCATCGGAATCCCGAACCTGGCTTTCATCCCACGCCGGCGCCTGAGGCGGCCGGGGAATGTCCGATTCACGGCGGGCTATATCGGCCGCCGCTGCGCGTCCGTAAACCAGGCATTCCAGCAGTGAATTGCTGGCCATGCGGTTCGCGCCGTGCAGGCCGGTGAAGGCTGCCTCACCCACGACGTACAGCTGATTGATGTCAGTCCGGGCGCGTTCGTCGCTCAGAATGCCGCCACAGGTGTAATGGGCCGCGGGAACCACTGGAATGGGATCCTGCGAGATGTCGATGCCAAAGGCCAGGCATTTCTCATAAATGGTCGGAAAATGATGCCTGATAAAGTCCAGGGGCTGATGGCTGATATCCAGGTAAAGATGATCCGCGCCCAGGCGTTTCATTTCGTGGTCAATGGCGCGCGCCACTATGTCCCGTGGTGCCAGTTCTGCCCGGTCGTCAAACCTGTCCATGAAGCGTTCGCCGTCGGGCAGCCTCAGCACGCCGCCTTCGCCGCGCACAGCTTCGGAGATCAGGAAGGATTTGGCGTGCGGGTGGTACAGGCAGGTTGGATGGAACTGGTTGAACTCCATGTTCCCGGCCCGGCAGCCGGCCCGCCAGGCCATGGCGATGCCGTCACCCGATGCGCCGTCCGGGTTGGTGGTGTAGCGGTAAGCCTTGCTGGCTCCGCCGGTGGCGATAACGGTGAAGCGGGCGTGGAACAGCTCGACGTGGTTGTCTTCCAGGTTGAGAATGTAAGCGCCCACACAGGCATTGCCCGGCAGGGCCAGCTTGCGGTTGGTGATCAGATCCACGGCGACCCGGCGGGACATCAGGTGGATGTTGTCCTTTGCCAGGGCCTGTGAGGCCAGAGTGGTCGACAGGGCCTGGCCGGTCGCATCAGCGGCATGAATGATGCGGCGATGGCTGTGGCCTCCTTCGCGGGCCAGATGATATTGCGAGCTGTCATCCCGGCTGAAGTTGACGCCGCTGTCGATTAACCATTTGATGCTGTCCCGGCCGTGCTCGACAGTGAATTTTACCGCGTCCTCATGGCAGAGCCCACCACCCGCCCTGAGCGTATCAGTGACGTGGTTTTCCAGAGAATCTTCGTCATCGAGGACCGCCGCAATACCACCCTGGGCCCAGAGTGTTGCGCCGCTGCTGATCTCAGCTTTACTGACCACGCCAACCTGCAGGTGGTCAGGCAGATTGAGAGCCACCGTCAGTCCGGCGGCGCCGCTGCCAATGATCAGAACATCGAATTCGTGGGGTTGTGGCATCGGGTTGTTATCGCGGGTCATAATGTGGTTGTGTATTGAACTAAACTTTGCGCTTGCTGTCTATTTGGCCGTACGGGCTGCCTTGAGTTAAAAGGTACGGAACCCGGCCGGACATTGGATGAGCGCATGATTTCTCCCAGTAGCAGTGATTCTGGCCCAAGGGCCGGATCCTATCGGAGCCCGGGCGCCACGCCAATGACAGTGGAATCTGAAAAACACAGAAAAGACGAACGCGGCGACAGCCAGACGGATCTTCAGCTAGTGAGAAAAGTTCGCCATGGCGACCGTTCGGCTTTTGACCTGCTGGTTGTCAAATATCAGTCGCGAGTGGCTTCAATTATAGGGCGCTATGTTTATGATCACCAGGAAGTGATGGATCTGACCCAGGAGACTTTTGTCAAAGCCTTCCGGGCAATTGATCGGTTCAGGGGCGACAGTGCGTTTTACACCTGGCTTTACCGCATTGCTGTTAACACGGCCAAGAATTTTCTTGAGTCCCGGGCCCGCAGACCTCAGGGTGGCTCTGACGCTGCCGATGCGGAGAATTTTGAGGACGGGTTCCGGCTAAGGGACGATGCGTCGCCGGACCGTTTGCTGCACCGTGATCAACTGCAAAAAGAGCTGGAGGCTGCCATCGCCGCATTGCCGGAGGAACTGAGGTCGGCTTTTCTGCTGCGCGAATACGATGGCCTGAGTTACGACGATATTGCCGGGATACTTGAGTGTCCCATCGGCACGGTGAGGTCCAGAATTTTCCGGGCGCGGGAGTCGGTTGACCGTCATCTTGGCCCCCTACTGAACGACACGCGGACGTGAAAGAGGTTGCACCCAATGGATGATCGTCTGAAAGAAACCCTGTCAGCAATGATGGATGATGAGGCCGATGAACTGTCGGTTCGCCGATTGCTGTCCCGGCCGGGGCAGGATGAGGTTTGCGCACAATTCCAGCGCTGGCAGCAGATGCGCGACCTGATTCAGCACAGGCACCCGGCGGTTGACGCCATCGATGTGAGCGACAGTGTGCGGGACGTGCTTGACGGGCATGAACGCCTTTCAAACCGGAAACCGGCGGTGCCGACCCCGACGAGAACCCGATGGCAGTGGTCGGCCGCTGCCATGGTGGCTCTGGCGCTGGCGGTGGGATTCAGCGCTGGCACGGGGTGGGAAACCAACGCGGTGCCGACGGATCGGCCGGCCGCCGCCGGTGTGCCCGAGCTGGCCATTCAGGGAATGGACGAACAGCAGCGTGAGCAGCTGAGCCGCTATCTGCTTCAGCATGCCCAGCACAGCAGTGTCGGCGCGGGACACGCTTCCATGGGCTATGCGAGGGCGGTCAGCGCATCCGCGGCGGGCTACTGATGATAGGCGGACCCGTGACAAGGCTCGTCATCATCCGGGCCCTGGTTACGCTCGCCCTGGCCCTGACCGTCCCGGCCGCCGGCGCTGCGGGGAGCGCCGGCGAGAACTCGGATGACCCGCGTTTCTGGCTGGAACGTCTTGAATCGGCGCTGACGAAAACGTCTTACATGGGGGTATTCGTCTACGCCCGTGGCGATCAGGTAAGCTCTATGCAGATCGCTCACCGTTACCATAACGGAATGATTGAGGAGCGCCTGGTGCCGCAGGACGGCGAGGTTGGTGAGATTGTCCGGAAAGGCATGGATGTTGTCTGCGTGCTGCCCGAGCATGGCCGAATGGAGCTGAACAGCGCGATTCCTGCCGGGCCGTTTGCCGAAGCCTTCACTAACCGGCTGATGCCGGTCGATCGCTGGTACCGGCCGGAAATCACCGGCCGCGACCGTATTGCTGGCCATGATGTGGTCCGGCTTTCACTGACCGCCCGGGATTCACTGCGTTACAGTCATCAGCTCTGGCTTGAAGAATCGACGGCCCTGCCGCTGAAAGGCAGAGTTATGTCGGAGTCGGGAGACATTCTTGAGTACTTTCATTTCACCAGCCTGACCATCAGCGACAGCCTGCCAGACCGGGAGTTCGAAGTTCAGACGAAAGGCCGGGAAGTGTCCAGAACCCTTGCTCCCCAGAGCACTGCAGAATCGAAACAGGGCATGGAGGGCTGGACGCTGGGCTGGCGTCCTGATGGCTTCGAGCCCGCTGCAGCGCCCCGGTCCGGCAGTGGCAAGGCGGTCGCGTTTTCAGACGGCCTTGCGTCTTTCTCCCTGTTTGTTGAAACCGGCTCTGGCGCGGGAATGCCGCTGGGCACATCAAGGATCGGCGCGACCACGGTCTACATGCAGCGAATGGAGAAGAACGCAGAGGATTTCCTGGTGACGGTGGTGGGTGAAATTCCGCTGGAAACCGCCCTGAAAGTCGTGGAATCGGTCGAGATTGAGGATTCTGCCGCGCTGGGAGCAGCGCAGCCATGATCACCGAAACCGGACGGGTTGTTGCCATCAGGGGCGGAAAAGCCTGGGTGCAGACCATCCGGGCGAGTGCCTGCGAATCCTGCTCGGCGCGCAGCGGCTGTGGTCAGCGAGTGCTGGCAAGTGCGTCAGGCGGCCGGGCAAATCAGGTACTGGTCAACAATCATCTGCAGGCGTGTGTTGGGGACGAGGTAACCGTTGCCATCGACGAATCCGCTTTGCTTTCGGCGTCCCTGCTGGTGTACGCGCTGCCGCTGTTGCTGATGCTGCTGGGCGCAGTTCTGGGCCAGTACTGGGTGCCCTCACAGGATGCCGGTGCCATCGCTGGAGCTGTTGCGGGCTTGGTGGCCGGTTTTGGCAGCGTGGGTGTTATTCAGTCACGAACCGGGCGGGGTTATGAGCCCAGGCTGATAAAATGAAGCTTTGGTAAGAACGTTGAAAACACCCGGTTTGGCCTCACAATAGATCATCGCAATCAAGTTTAACGGGAGTCCGGAATGCAGATAATCAACCTCTTTCGTCAGCCGGCGCTGCTATTGGCCTTCATCTTCATGATGTCTACCCAGTCAGCATCGGCCAGGGAACTGCCCGATTTTACCGACCTGGTTAAAGACAATTCAGCGGCTGTGGTTAATATCAGTACCACGACTGAGCCCAAAGCTGCCAGCAGCGGCGGTCGTGGCAGTCCTTTTGACCAGCGGCAGTTTGAACAGCTGCCGGAATTCTTCCAGGACTTTTTCCGTGGCCCGCAGTCGCCTTTCGGTGGCGGCGCTCCCGGCGGGCAGGCACCCAGGCGGTCCATGGGCTCCGGGTTTATAGTGTCCAGTGACGGCTATGTGCTGACCAATAATCACGTAGTGGAGGGCGCCGATGAAATTATCGTGCGGCTGAACGACCGTCGTGAGCTACCGGCGCGCCTGGTAGGCACCGACTCCCGTTCCGATATGGCGGTGCTCAAGATTGAGGGTGGCGACGATCTTCCGGTGGTCAAAATCGGACAGTCCGTGGATCTCGAGGTCGGCGAGTGGGTGCTGGCCATAGGTTCGCCTTTCGGCTTTGACTACACGGTAACGGCAGGCATTGTCAGCGCGCTTGGCCGGTCGCTGCCATCGGAAAATTACGTGCCCTTCATTCAGACCGATGTTGCCATTAACCCCGGCAATTCAGGTGGCCCCCTGTTCAACCTCGACGGTGAGGTGATCGGGATCAATTCCCAGATTTATACCCGCTCCGGCGGTTTCATGGGCGTTTCGTTCGCCATCCCCATTGATGATGCGATGAACGTATTTCGCCAACTTCGTGATGACGGTTCGGTTTCCCGCGGATGGCTTGGCGTGCTGATTCAGGAAGTCAATCGCGATCTGGCGCAATCGTTCGGGCTTCAACGGCCACGTGGCGCACTGGTTGCCGAGGTTATGGCGGACTCTCCCGCACAGGACGCCGGGCTTCAAAGTGGTGATATTGTGCTTGCTTACGAAGGCGAAGAGGTGACCCTGTCATCTGATCTGCCGCCGATGGTGGGCCGGACTCCAGTGGGCCAGAGTGCCTCCCTGAGAGTCTTGCGTGGCGGCGAAATCATAAACCTGGAGGTCGAGATCGGTCGGCTGCCGGAGGAAGGGCAGGCCAGAAATGCGTCACCGTCAGAGGGAGACAGCGGTGCCTCACCCTCGCCGCTGGGCCTGGATGTTGAACCGCTCCCGAACGACATTGCGGATGCCTGGGATCTGTCCTCTGGCGGTGTGCTGGTAACCGGAGTCGCCAGTGGCCCCGCGCGGGACGCAGGTATTCGGCCAAACGACGTGATTACTGAACTCGACCGTCGTTCGATCAGTTCGGTCGATGATTTCAGGGAGGTTGTGAAGTCACTACCGGATGGCAGTGCGGTATCGGTTCGGGTCGTACGGGAAGGCAGAGCGAGCTATTTCGTGATGAAGCCCTGATCTTTTGCCCCAAAAAACAGCTGTTTTGAAACCCCCTGTGACTTGCGGTTGCAACGACAGTCACCGGGGGTCCGGTTATACTGAAAAACAATAAAATGATGTCTAGGGAATGGACTCAGCAGTGATGATGAACAGCAAGGACTTGCCTTTACAGACGCTCCTCAAACCCCGTTACTCATGGCTTGCATGGGTGCTTTTCGCGGCCGCGCTGGTCGTTACCGTTACCCTCTGGCAGGCTTCCATTCGTATGGTGGAAGACAGCACCCAGGCGCGCTTCAGAACCCAGTCACTGCAACTCAAAACCGCGATTGGCGAACGTCTGCTGAACCATGAGCAGGTACTGGCAGGCAGCGCCGGTCTGTTTGCCGTTGCCGGAGAGGTCACCAGAGACGAGTGGCAGGAGTACATCGAAAACGTTGATATCAACCGCTATTATCCGGGCATTCAGGGCATCGGCTACGTCAGGCGTGTGGGTGTGCGGCAGATGGCAGATCATATTGCCGCCACCCGGCGTAACGGCATTCTCGATTACCTGGTAAAACCGCTTGGAAGCGGGCCGGACTACTACCCGATGGTATATCTTGAGCCCGGAACCGAACGCAATCAGAAGGCGCTGGGTTACAATCCGTTCAGTGACCCTGTTCACCGGGTCGCAATGGAGGCAGCCCGCGACAGCGCACTGCCAAGAGTGACCGGCAAAGTCGTGCTGGTGCAGGAAGAGGTAGCGGAAGACCAGGCCAGTTTTTTGATGTACTACCCGGTGTATCAGGGTGGGGATGCCCCGCAAAGCCGGTTAGAGCGCGAGATGATGTTGGCCGGTTATGTGTTCAGCGCTTTTCGCATGAATACATTGCTGGACGGCATCGTCGGTCTGATATCACCGTTTCTGGATGTAAAGATTTACGATGATGGAGTCGTTAGCCGGGAAGCGCTGATGTACGGCTCGAATCTTGGCTCGCTGGATGAGGATTCCAGCTTTCAGATGAGCCAGACCATTTCTCATGGTGGCCGTGAATGGCTGTTGCAGACCCGCTCGACCCCCGCATTTGATTTTCTGGCTGCGGACCTCCGGCCGTCGATCGTACTGGCAGCGGGGGTCACTGTCAGTGTGCTGCTTTTCGGATTTGCTCTTTCCCTGACCCGAAGCCGGATTATGGCCCAGAACAGCGCCGGGCGTTACAGGGCCATCACGGAAGGCGCCGCGAACGTCACACTGGTCCTGGCCAGGGACGGCCAGCCCCTGTATGCCAGCCCCTCCAGCGGGGACATACTCGGGTTTGAACCTGATCAGGTGTGCCAGTTCGGGTTGCGGCACAAAGTCCACGAGGACGACTGGCCGGCGCTGGAAAGCCGCTTCGACCAGGCCAGGCAGATGCCCGGAAAACAGATGCCTGCCGTGCCCATGCGGGTGCTTGATGGGGCCGGACACTGGCGCCGGATGGAGGGCACCTTCACGTCCATGCTGAAAGTGCCGGGTGTAAGAGGGGTGGTGCTCAGCGTCCGAGATCTGACCAAACTCAAAGAAGCGGAGTCTGAACTCCATCGCCTGGCGTTTTACGACCCGTTGACCGGGCTGGCCAACCGTCAGCTGTTCCGTGACCGCCTGAATAATGTGGTACACCGCAGCAGGCGCAACCAGGAGTCGGCCGCTTTGATGTTTCTGGATCTGGACGGATTCAAACGCATTAACGATACCCTGGGGCACGATGCCGGTGACGAGCTACTCACACAGGTAGCGCAATGGCTGAAGGGGTGCGTGCGGGAAGATGACTCGGTAGCGCGCCTTGGGGGTGACGAATTTGTGGTGCTGCTGTCCCGGATCAGCGGCCCCGATGCCGCCGGTAAGGTGGCAGAGACAATCCTGCGCAGGCTGTGCCAGCGGGTAAGGCTGAATGAGCATGAGGTTGGAGTAACGGTCAGTATCGGTATTACCATGATACCGGGGGATAGCGAGGACCCCGGCACCCTGATGAAGTACGCTGACCTGGCGATGTATCGGGCCAAGGAAAGTGGGCGTAATGCCTATCAGTTTTTCAGGCCGGCGATGAATGCGAAGGCTGCCAGACGCCTGATCCAGCAGGAAGAGCTGTCAAATGCGCTGGAAGACGACCGGTTTGTGCTGCACTACCAGCCCAAGATTGAACTTGCCACCCAGCGCATTATTGGGGTCGAAGCGTTTTTGCGCTGGCACCACCCGGAGAAAGGCCTGGTCAGCGCCCGACAGTTCATCACCCTGGCGGAAGAGACCGGCCTGATTATCCGCCTGGGGGAACTGGCCTTGCGGCAGGCCTGCATTCAGATCCAGGCCCTGGAAAGAGCCGGGTTTGAATCGCTGAAAATGGCCGTTAATCTGTCCGTGGGGCAGTTAATGGATTCCGGTTTCCTTGATATGGTGCGTCAGGTTATCACCGAGACGGGCGTTGCGCCCGAGCAGCTTGAACTGGAAATGCCCGCAAAACTGCTCAATGAGGACGCAAGGCAGGTTCAACAGCTGCTGGTGTCGCTGAACGACATGGGCATTCGCCTGATTCTTGATGATTTCGGAACCGGTTCCTGTTCACTGGTAGCGCTGCAGCGACTGCCTCTGGATGTTATCAAGATCGATCACCGTTTCATCCGCGATATTCCCTATAACGTCAGCGCCACCGATGTGGCGTCGGCGGTCATTGCCCTTGCCCGCAAACTTCACCTGACGGTCGTCGCCGAGGGGGTGGAAACGCCCCAGCAGTTGGACTTCCTTCAGAGTGCCGGTTGTGCCCAGTGCCAGGGCAACCTGTTCAGTTATCCGCTGGATGAAGATGCGCTGATCGGATTCCTTATCCGACAGTACGAAAGCCCGCTGATCTCCTGATCATGGCAATGTGGCCCCTATACCGGTAAAATCACGCCGTTGTCGGGGGTGAGCTTCCCTCTGGTGGTCTTTTCAGGCCCAATCCTTCGTTCTACTTGAGTAGCCTTTGTCTGTGACTGAACTGAGCCGAATCCGTAACTTTTCCATTATCGCCCACATCGACCACGGTAAATCCACGCTGGCGGATCGTTTCATCCAGATCTGTGGTGGCCTGACGGATCGGGAAATGAATGAGCAGGTTCTTGATTCCATGGACCTTGAACGTGAACGTGGCATCACCATCAAGGCCCAGAGCGTCACCCTGGGCTACAAGGCCCGCGACGGCGTCGAATACAAGCTCAACTTTATCGATACGCCCGGCCACGTCGACTTTTCCTACGAAGTCTCCCGTTCGCTGTATGCCTGTGAGGGCGCGCTGCTGGTGGTGGATGCGGGCCAGGGAGTGGAAGCCCAGTCCGTAGCCAACTGCTATACGGCGATTGAACAGGGGCTGGAGGTCGTTCCGGTGTTGAACAAGATGGATCTTCCCCAGGCCGAGCCGGACCGTGTGGCTCAGGAAATTGAAGACATTATCGGTATTGCGGCCACTGAAGCCGTGCGCTGCAGTGCAAAAAGCGGGATGGGCGTTGAGGATGTGCTGGAGGACCTGATACGGCGCATCCCGCCACCGGTCGGCGACGTGGATGCGCCGCTGCAGGCGCTGATTATTGACTCCTGGTTCGACAACTATCTGGGCGTTGTCTCCCTGGTGCGCGTCACCCAGGGCACGATCAAGAAGGGCGACAAGATTGTCATCAAGTCGACCCAGCGAGGCTGGGTTGCTGATAAGATCGGTATATTCACTCCCAAACCCACAGAAACCGGCGGACTGCACGCGGGTGAGGTGGGTTTCGTTATCGCCGGTATCAAGGACATCCATGGGGCCCCGGTCGGCGATACCATCGTCCAGCAGAAAGACTGGGAAAACATTCCCCGGCTGCCGGGCTTCAAGAAGGTAAAGCCGCAGGTCTACGCCGGTCTGTTCCCGGTCAGCTCTGATGACTACAACGATTTCCGGGACGCCCTGGAAAAACTGACCCTGAACGATGCATCGCTGTTTTTTGAACCTGAAAGCTCGGATGCTCTGGGTTTTGGCTTTCGCTGTGGCTTTCTGGGCATGCTCCACATGGAGATCATCCAGGAGCGGCTCGAGCGCGAGTACAACATCGATCTGATCACCACCGCGCCCACCGTTATTTATGAAGTAGTCACCAAAACCGGCGAAACCGTCACCGTTGCCAATCCCTCAAGCCTGCCGGATATCGGGTCTATTGAGGAAATGCGCGAACCGATCGTGGAAGCCAACATTCTGGTGCCGCAGGAACACCTTGGCAACGTGATTGCGCTTTGCGAAGAGAAGCGCGGTGTTCAGAAGAACATGCACTTTCTGTCCACCCAGGTACAGGTGACCTATGAACTGCCCATGGCAGAAGTGGTGCTGGACTTTTTCGACCGGATCAAATCCGCCAGTCGCGGCTTTGCCTCACTGGATTACCATTTTGTGCGGTTTCAGGCAGCGAACCTTGTGCGTCTGGACGTATTGATCAACGGCGAGCGGGTTGACGCCCTGGCGCTGATTGTCCACCGGGAACAGTCCAATTATCGGGGCCGCGCCCTGATCGACAAGATGAAAGAACTGATCCCCAGACAGATGTTCGATATTGCCATCCAGGCGGCGATTGGCAATCAGGTGGTATCACGGGTCACGGTTAAAGCCTTGCGGAAAAACGTAACGGCCAAGTGTTATGGCGGCGACGTCAGCCGAAAAAAGAAACTTCTGCAGAAGCAGAAGGAAGGTAAAAAGCGTATGAAGCAGTTGGGTAATGTCGAAGTGCCGCAGGAAGCGTTCCTTGCCGTACTGAAAGTGGATAATTAAAAGGCATCTGAATGGACATCAATTTTCCCCTGGTTCTGGTTATCCTGACCTTTGCCACCGGACTGATCTGGCTGCTGGATATTCTGGTTCTGCGCAAACGCCGCGCTCCGGAACCTGAAGATGCCGGTGCTGAAAATTTGGATGCGCCGAAAGAGCCCTATCTGGTTGAACTGAGCCGATCGTTTTTTCCGGTGCTGGCCATCGTACTGGTGCTCAGGTCCTTTCTGGTCGAGCCGTTCCAGATTCCCTCAGGTTCAATGCTGCCCACCCTGGAAGTGGGTGACTTCATTCTGGTGAACAAGTTCGCTTACGGTTTGCGTCTGCCGGTTGCCGGTACCAAAGTTCTTGGAGTAGACGATCCCCAGCGGGGCGATGTCATGGTATTTCGATATCCGGATGATGGCAGCACCAATTACATCAAGCGAGTTGTGGGTGTTCCCGGCGATCGTATCCGGTACCAGGATCACCAGCTGTTCCTGAACGGTCAGCTGGTCGAGACCCGGTTTGTGGCCCGCCTGACGCCGGTTGAAATGTTCAGGGAGCAGCTGGGTGATACCGAACACCTGATTTTCCGCAATATGGGCCGCTCGGGCAATGGCGGTGAGGGCCAGTGGACAGTAGGCGATAACGAGTATTTTGTGATGGGTGATAATCGCGATAACAGTAACGATAGCCGTTACTGGGGCATGGTTCCGGATGAAATGGTTGTCGGCAGGGCATTCGCCATCTGGATGCACTGGGAATCGCTGACCAGTCTGCCATCTTTTGATCGTGTGGGCAGTATTGATTAACAGCATCCATAGCCGGTGCTGAACTCCAGGGGAATAGCGAAAATGAAGCAATCCAATCTTTCTTCCATGGGCAGGCAAACCGGCGCATCGGTACTGGTTATGCTGATCATGCTCCTGTTTTTTGGCGGCCTGCTGACGCTCGGCATCAAGCTTGGGCCTGTGTATCTGGATGACACAACCATCAGTAAAGCGGTAGAGAGCATCGACAAGACAGAAGGGCTCTCTGAAATGGGGGCGGCCCAGATCCGTACCCTGATTAACAAGCGACTGCTGGTCAATAACGTTCGCAGCATGAAGCCCGAGGATATCGCCATTGAGAAAAACGGCGAAATGGTAATGATCAAGGTCGAATACGAGGTTCGCAATAATCTGTTCCGCAACGTCGATACCATTGTTCACTTCAAGCACGAGTATGAGATGACCGGCCAGTGATGTCCCAACCCGACCTTGAAGAATTGCAGCGTCGGCTGGGCTACCAGTTCGCTGAACCGGAGCGTTTGATGCTGGCGCTGACGCACCGCAGTCATGGCAACCAGAATAATGAGCGCCTGGAATTTCTGGGGGACTCCATTGTGAACATGGTGATTGCCGAACATCTTTACCGGCATTTTGAAAAAGCCCGCGAAGGCCATCTCAGCCGCCTGCGGGCGCGGATGGTGAAGGGTGTGACCCTGGCGGAGATCGGGCGGGAATTCGAACTGGGCAAGTATCTGCGGCTGGGTTCAGGCGAGCTTAAAAGCGGTGGCTTCCGGCGTGAGTCGATTCTGGCCGATGCGGTAGAATCGGTAATCGGTGCGATCTATCTGGACAGTGATTTTTACACCTGTCGGGAGCAGGTGCTGCGCTGGTTCGATCTGCGACTGAAAAAGCTGGATCTTCAGGATACCCAGAAAGACCCCAAAACCCGCCTTCAGGAGTACCTGCAGTCCCGGCAGTTCCCTTTGCCCCGTTACGATGTGATCTCGGTTGACGGCGAGGCCCACGCCCAGACCTTTCATATCTCCTGCGCCTTGCCGTCTCTGGATCGCAAAACCTCCGGTATCGGCAGCAGTCGCCGCATCGCGGAGCAGGAAGCCGCCCGCAATGCCCTGAAACAACTGGGTGTGGAGAACGATTGATGAACGATATTACCCGCCCCGAGAATCCTGATAGCCGTTGCGGCTTTGTGGCCATTGTGGGCCGCCCGAATGTCGGCAAATCCACATTGCTTAACCATATTCTGGGCCAGAAACTCAGCATTACCTCCCGCAAGCCTCAGACCACGCGGCATCAGGTGCTTGGCATCAAGACCCAGGGCCTGTCACAGGCTATATACGTGGATACGCCGGGCATGCACGAGGACGAGCCGCGGGCTCTGAACCGGTATATGAACAAAGCGGCAACCTCGGCCCTGAAAGGGGTGGACGTGGTGGTGTTCGTGGTGGATCAGATGACCTGGACCGCCTCCGACGAGATGGTGCTTGAGAAACTCCGCAGCCTGGCCTGCCCGGTGATTCTGGCCGTCAACAAGGTAGACCGGATCGAGCGTCGGGAATCGCTCTTGCCGCACCTGGAAATGCTGTCCAAAAAGCGCGACTTCGCGGAGATTATCCCGCTGTCTGCGCTGAAAGAAATGAACCTGGCGCCGCTGGAAAAGTCCGTTGCGGGCTTCTTGCCCGAAAGCGTGCATTTTTACCCCGACGACCAGATTACCGACCGCACCGAGCGTTTTATGGTGTCCGAAATGGTTCGCGAAAAGATCACCCGCCAGCTGGGGGCCGAGTTGCCCTACTCGGTGGCGGTGGAAATCGAGGAGTTCCGCCAGGATGAAAAAACGCTGCACATTTCGGCGCTGATTCTGGTCGAGCGTGAGGGTCAGAAAAAGATCATTATCGGTGACAAGGGCGATCGCCTGCGACGTATTGGCCAGGAAGCCCGGGTTGATATGGAGCGGCTGCTCGAAAGTAAAGTGATGCTCAGGCTGTGGGTCAAGGTAAAACGCGGCTGGGCGGACAGTGACCGGGCCCTGAAAAGCCTCGGCATGAACGACGTCTGAGACTGGCATGAAAGGGCAGGTACAACAGGAACCCGCCTATGTGCTTCATCGCAGGCCGTGGCGTGAAACCAGCCTGATGGTGGATCTGTTCTCTCTGAACGCCGGGCGCATGACCGTGATTGCGCGCGGCGCGAATTCCGCGAAAAGCCCCCTCAAAGCCCAATTGCAGCCGTTTCAGCCGCTGGTGCTGGACTGGGTCGGTCGGGGGGATCTTAAAACGCTGACCCAGACTGACGTCCGCCCCGGCCCCTCATTGACCCGGACCCTGTCGCTCTATAGCGGGCTCTACGTGAACGAGCTGCTACAGCGCACCTTGCCCATGGCCGATCCGAACCCGACACTGTTTGCGGCCTACATTGACCTGTTGCTGGAGTTGTCCCGGGTGTCCGATGTGGAGCCTGTGCTGAGGCGGTTCGAGAAGGCATTCGCCGGAGAACTCGGCTACAGCTTCGACTGGGATCACGCCAACGATACCGGCGAAGCCGTGGTCACCGGCCAACTCTACTACTATGATCCACAGCAGGGCATCCTGGCCCGGCCGTCGGAGACCGCTCGTTTGCAGGGGTTGTCGGGTGAGACCCTGCAGGCGCTGGCTGCAGGCGATCTCGAATCGCCGGATTGCCGGCGGGTTGCGAAACGGGTAACCCGCGTGCTGGTTGATTTTCTGTTACAGGGGCGCGAACTGAACAGCCGCCGTCTATTTTCCAGCCATCGAGGAGACCGCAATGACCTCTAGTTCAACGACCTCCCGGGTACTGCTTGGGGTTAATATTGACCACGTGGCCACGCTCCGTCAGGCACGAGGCACCCGCTACCCGGACCCTGTCCAGGCCGCTTTGCTGGCAGAAGAAGCCGGGGCGGACGGTATCACCATTCACCCCAGGGAAGACCGCCGTCATATTCAGGACCGGGATGTGTTTCTGCTCAAAGAAACGCTGAACACCAAAATGAATCTGGAAATGGCCGTAACCGAGGGAATGATTGTGTTCGCCGAGCAGATTCGCCCGGAATGCGTGTGCCTGGTGCCGGAAAAGCGCGAAGAACTGACGACGGAGGGCGGACTGGATGTGGACGCCCAGGAAGCCCGTGTGGCCAAAGCCTGTGAACGGCTCGCCCGCGTTGGTGCCGAGGTGTCCCTGTTTATCGACCCGGATCTGGCACAGATTAATGCCGCGGTTCGCTGCGGCGCGCCGGTCATCGAACTGCACACCGGTGAATATGCCGAAGCCAGTACCCCCCAGGCGGAAGACGAAGCACTCGACAGAATAGCGAAGGCCCTGTCCTATGCCCGCAGGAAAGGGCTGGTGGTGAACGCGGGCCACGGCCTGCACTATCACAATACCGAGCGCATTGCGTCACTGCCGGGTATTAACGAGCTGAACATTGGTCATGCCATTGTTGCGCGCGCGCTGTTCGTCGGGCTGAAGGAAGCGGTTCGTGATATGAAGGACATTCTGCACCGGGCCAGCCGCTGACCGGTGGGACGATCTATTCGATGGTCGCGTTCTGATGATGTTGTCTGAACAGGGGCTGCCAGTCGGTCTGTTCGCTCCAGATCAGCAGGCGCTCCATGGCTGAAACCAGCTGGTCCTTCTGGTACTCCAGATCCGGAGCGTCCTGCTTGAGAGCGGTTTCGAACCCCTGAGCCGCGGCCCGCAGCTCAGGCACGCCGCAGTATCGGGTGGCGCCATGCAGTTTGTGAACACACTCCAGCAATTCCGGTAACTGCTCGCCAGACCAGAGGGACTCCACCCGGCGGGTATCCGCGTGCAACTGCTCGATCAGCATACTGAAGAGCTCTTCGGCAAGGTCCGCCTTGCCAGCGGCAAGCTGTAAACTCTCTGGCACGCTGACACAGTCTTTCTGCTTTTCGCGGGTCGATGGCCGGATCGGGCGTCGGCCGTCTTCGAGTTCTGGCGCGGTTAACTGACCGCGGGGCGTTTCCTGTTGGCAGATATGACCGGTGTGCTCCCGGATCGCCTGAACCAGTTCCTTGTTGCTGATCGGTTTTGGCAAATAGCCATCGAAACCCTGTCGGGTCAGCCGCTCCTGTTCGTCGGCCAGCGCGTGGGCGGTGAGAGCAATGACCGGCGTGCGGTGGTGGTTGCCGTCCACTTCTCTCAGTCGGGCGGTGGTCTCGGCGCCGTCCATACCCGGCATCTGTAAATCCATCAAGACCAGGTCAAACGGGCGTTGACGTGCCTTGCTCAGTGCTTCAAATCCGCTGCTGGCGCCCTCTGCGGCCACATTGCAGTCGTTGAGCAGGGTCATCACCAGCTTCAGGTTAGCGTCGTTGTCGTCCACTGCCAGAATTCTCGGCGCCCGTGAGGCCGGCGCGGAGCGGGCCGGTGAGGCGTTGTGGTAAGGTATCGAAGGTTGGCTCTGGTTGATGCCGTGAACCAGGAATAACAGCTCGTTGTAGAGTGAATCGCGACTGACCGGCTTGGTCATGTGTCCGCTGGACAGGCCGGAGAGCGGGGCATCATGAGTCTCCAGGGTCGGCGTCAGTATCAGGGTGCGGCAGTCACGTTCAAGCTCCAGGGTTCGCACCAGATTGCAATACTGACTGGAGTTCAGCAGATGACGGGTGATGCCAATAATTGCGAGGGCGTACCCGGATTTTTCACGCTGGGCGTCCTCAACCTGCTCCTGCAGAGCGCCCGGCGAGGATACACGGTCAACGGTCATACCCCAGTCCCGCAGCATATGCTCCACCGACAGCCCCGTGGTGTGTTGGTGATCCAGATAGATCACTTTATCCCCGCGCAGGGCGTCTTTTGGCGTAATGGGCTCACCCGAGGATGACAGTTCGGAGGTCAAGGTGAACCAGAAAGTTGAGCCCTTGCCCAGCTCGCTCTCCAGGCCGATGGTGCCGCCCATTTCTTCCACCAGACGTTTGGAGATTGCCAGTCCGAGCCCGGTGCCGCCATACTGCCTGGCCGTCGACGCATCGGCCTGGCTAAAAGCATTGAACAGCGACTGCTGCTGCGCCCTGGACAGCCCCACACCGGAATCCGTGATGCTCAGGCGCAGGATCATCCGGTTGGCTTCTTTGTCTTCTTCTTCCAGGCTTGCCCGCAGAACCACTTCGCCGGTCTGGGTGAATTTGATGGCGTTGTTGACCAGATTGGTGATGACTTGCTTCACCCGGAGCGGGTCGCCGATCATGTTGTCGGGCACATCGCTGTATACCAGGGGTGCGAGATCCAGATTCTTGCTGTGCGCCGCCGGTGCCAGCATCACCATGACCTCTTCTATGATGTCCCTTAGCCGGAATGGAATGCGGTCGAGAACCAGCTTTCCGGCTTCGATCTTCGAGAAGTCCAGGATGTCATTGATGATGGTCAGCAGAATTTCCGAGGATTTGCGGATCGTGCTCAGGTGATCACGCTGCTGTCGCGGCAGCGGGCTTTTCAGCAGCAGGTCGGTGAAACCGATAATGCCGTTCAGCGGCGTGCGGATTTCATGGGACATGTTGGCCAGAAATTCGGACTTGATGCGGCTGGCTTCCAGGGCTTCCTTCCGGGCGAAGTCCAGTTCGATGTTCTGGATCTCGATGGTTTCCAGAGTTTCCCGCAGATCCTCCGTGGCCTGATCAATGTTCTGCTGCATCTCGGCCTGGGCATTGCTCAGCTCACCGGCCATAGCGTTCAGGCCGGATTCAAGCTGTTCGAATTCCGGCCCCGCCCGGGTATGAACGCGCGTATCCAGCCGTCCTTCCTTGAGTTTTGCCACGGCCTCATTGAGCTGGAAAATCGGGTCGGTAAAGGCGCGGCTCAGCCTCATGGCAATGGCCAGGCTGAGCAGCACGCCACCCAGCACCAGAAGCAAAGATATCAGCAGAGCCTTGTAGGTCTCCTTCTCGGTACGCACATGGGACATTTCCACCATAGCCCAACCGATTGGCTGGTTGCTTCGCCCCAGGGACTGGCGGGACTCCGGGTCCAGCATGCCCTCGATCATCAGGTCCTGCAGGTGAACGGGTGTCACGAAAACCGTGCTGTCGGGGCGGGCAATCTGCAGCGGTGTCTGGCTGGAAATGGCCTGCTCCCGGATATCTTCCGAGCCACCCGGACCGGTGTGAAGCAGGCGCTCGCCTTCACTGTCAAAAAAGGTGATCGAGCGGACATCCTGCTCCTCCAGCAGGGCGTTTGAAAGGCTGCTGAGCAGGCTGCGATTGGCGGTAAAGAGTCCGTACTCGGAACCCGCGGAAAGCTGGCGGGACAGGGACTCGCCGCGGTCTTTCAGCAGATTGTCAATATTGTTGACCCAGCTATAGGTGAAAAACAGCCCCAGCATAAGCGTGGTCAACAGCGTGGGGACGAGGGTCACCACCAGTACTTTTTTGCGAATGCCCCAGCGCCGCATAGTGTCTTCCCGATTTGCAGGCCGACTGCCCGACCAGTAGATCATCCCTGTCAGAATAGCTGATTCCCGCCGGCGGGACGGTGTTGATGTTCGTGGTTATAGCCCAAAGTCATGGTAATAGCGGCAACCTGTATTGGGCGACCGCCACCATTGCGGGTATCATGTAAAACTCAAGTGTATCACAGGGTTCCGGTACCGGGGCGGTGGCGCCTGCGCCGCATTGGGCCAACGACAGAAGGTAACATCATGCAGTTTCCGACCATTGAAGATTATGTTGGACACACGCCGCTGGTTCGCCTCCAGAGGCTTCCCGGCGACACCACGAATGTGATCCTGGGCAAGCTGGAGGGTAACAACCCGGCGGGTTCGGTAAAGGATCGTCCGGCCGTCAGCATGATTCAGGAAGCGGAACGCCGGGGTGATATCCAGCCGGGGGATACGCTGATTGAAGCAACCAGTGGTAATACCGGTATTGCGCTGGCCATGGCCGCTGCGATCAAGGGATACCGCATGAAACTGATCATGCCCGACAACCTCAGTGAAGAACGCCGGGCGTCCATGCGGGCCTACGGCGCGGAAATTATTTCCGTGACCAAGGAGGAAGGCATGGAGACGGCGCGGGATCTTGCCCAGAAAATGGAGTCCGAAGGCAAGGGCAAGGTGCTGGACCAGTTCGCCAATCCGGACAATCCGCTGGCCCATTACCGAACCACCGGCCCTGAAATCTGGGAACAGACCGCGGGGCGTGTGACCCACTTTGTCAGCTCGATGGGCACGACCGGCACCATTATGGGGGTCTCGCAATACCTCAAGGAACGCAACCCGGACATTCGCATCATTGGCCTGCAGCCGAAAGATGGCGCCTCCATCCCCGGCATCCGCCGATGGCCGGAGCCTTACCTGCCCAAAATTTTTGATGCGTCCCGCGTTGATGAAATCCTTGATATCGGTCAGGAAGAGGCGGAAGTCACCATGAGAGCCCTGGCCAGTAAAGAGGGTATCTTCTGCGGCGTATCCGCCGGCGGTTCGATCGCCGCTGCCCTGAAACTGTCGGAACAGGTTGAAAACGCCGTGATCGTTGCCATCATCTGTGACCGTGGCGACCGTTACCTGTCTACCGGTGTCTTTCCCGGCGCCTAGTGTCTGACAACCAAGCCCAGCAAGAGAGCCATTGATGAGTAGAAGACGCAGAAAGCCGCTTCCTCAGGAGCCGGTACGTTGCGACATCGGGAACCTGAGCCATGATGGCCGGGGCATCGCCCGCAACAACGGCAAAACCCAGTTCGTGGACGGTGCCCTGCCGGGCGAGACGGTGATGGCCAAAGTCATTGGGTCCCGCAGTAAATTCGACGAGCTTCGCACGCTTGAAGTGCTGGAGACGTCCGCTCAGCGAATGACGCCTCCCTGTGAATTTGCCGACCTGTGCGGGGGCTGCAGCCTCCAGCATATGTCCGGCGATGCCCAGATTCAGTTCAAAGAGCAGACCCTCAGAGAACATTTTGCCCATTTTGGAGGCATAGAGCCTGAGGAATGGGTTGCACCCATGCGGTCGGATACTCTGGGTTACCGACGCAAGGCAAGACTTGGCGTGAAGTACGTGCCGGCCCGGGAATCCGTGTTGGTGGGTTTCCGGGAGAAACGCAACAGCTTTCTGACGGATATTGATCGCTGCGTGGTGCTGGACCCCAGAATCGGCGAATGCATCATGCCGCTTCGTGAACTGCTACACGGCCTGGAGGCGTTCCGCAGAATCCCCCAGGTAGAAGTGGCCTGCGGGGATGACGCCGCGGCCCTGGTGTTTCGCAATATGGATGAGCTAAGCGAATCCGACAGGGAGGCGCTGATCGGGTTTGGTCGGGCCCACGACTTGCATATCTATCTGCAACCCAAAGGTCCGGACACGGTGCACAGGATCTGGCCCGACCTCGGCCCGGAACGCCTGACCTACCGGCTTGAGGAATTTGATCTGGAGATGGCGTTTCATCCCATGGACTTTACCCAGGTAAATGCTGAGCTGAACAGCAATATGGTGCACCGGGCAATTGACTGGCTCGATGTTCAGCCCGATGAGCGGGTGCTTGATCTGTTTTGTGGTCTTGGCAACTTTACCCTGCCACTGGCCCGTAAAGCCGGTCAGGCTGTGGGTGTGGAGGGCGATGAATCCATGGTGGTCCGGGGCCGCGAAAACGCCGGGCTGAACCAGTTGTCCAATGTGACATTCCATGGCGCGGACCTGCAGGCGGATTTCACCCGTCAGCCCTGGGCCGGTGAAGGCTTTGACAAGATTCTGATTGATCCGCCCCGCTCTGGCGCCCAGGAAATCTGTGAATATCTGACTGCGTTCGGCGCCCGGCGGGTGCTCTATGTATCCTGCAATCCCGCTACGCTTGCGCGGGATGCGGGGGTGATGGTGCGCAACGGTTACCGGCTGGTCCGGGCCGGCGTAATGGATATGTTTCCCCATACCACCCATGTCGAGTCCATGGCGTTGTTTGAGCGCAAAGACTGAAAGCGGGAAGAATATAACCAAGATGGTCAAAGTCCGAGAGGAATACATCGTTTCCGGTGACAGTGCGGTCGACATTGATCGGTGGGTTGGCCAGATCGAGTCACAGACCCACCTGGAAAATCCCGGGCAGTTTCGCCATGCCTGCGAAATGGCTGCCGCCATCGACCTCAAGGCGGTGCGTGAGGACCGCATCTGGGCGCCGGGTACCAGCAGCTTCCGTACCGGTATCGAGATGGCACAGGTTCTGGTGGAGCTGCACCTGGATCAGGCCAGCCTGGTCGCCGCCGTTCTTTACCGGGCTGTCCGGGAGGAGCGCATTGCCCTGGAAGTTATCCAGCGTGAGTTTGGCGATGAGATAGCCGGCCTGATCAGTGGCGTGCTGCAGATGGCGGCCATATCGTCGATACATCATCCGCTAAAGGGCAACGTGCTGGGCCAGCACGAGGGCCAGTTGGATAACGTCCGTAAAATGCTGGTGACCATGATCGATGACGTCCGGGTGGCGCTGATCAAACTGGCAGAGCGAACCTCCGCAATCCGCGCGGTCAAGAACGCGCCGGAAGAAAAACGGATGCGGGTGGCCCGTGAGGTGTTTGATATCTACGCGCCGCTTGCCCACCGGCTGGGAATCGGCCACATCAAGTGGGAACTGGAGGATCTGTCGTTTCGGTACCTGCATGCCACGGCCTACAAAAAAATCGCCAAACTGCTTGATGAGAAACGCCTCGACCGGGAGGACTACATCAAGCGGGTTATCGCCGCATTGCAGGACGAACTCTGCGCGGCGGGTATCAAGGCCGATCTGTCGGGACGGGCCAAGCACATTTACAGCATCTGGCGGAAAATGCGTCGAAAGGGCATTGATTTCTCCCAGGTCTATGATGTTCGGGCGGTGCGGCTTCTGGTGCCGGAAGTCCGCGACTGCTATGGGGCGCTGGGGATCGTTCATGCGCTCTGGCGGCATATTCCCAACGAATTTGATGATTACATCGCCAATCCCAAGGAAAACGGCTATCAGTCGCTGCACACGGCTGTGATTGGTCCCGAGGGAAAAGTGATGGAGGTGCAGATACGCACCCGGACCATGCACGAGGAAGCCGAACTGGGTGTCTGCGCCCACTGGCTTTACAAAGGCACGGACCGTGGCAACAAGTCCGCTGGCTATAACGCCAAGATCAACTGGTTGCGCCAGGTGCTGGAGTGGCAGGAAGAGTTGGGGGATATCTCCGGGCTTGCGGATCACCTCAAGTCGGACGTCAGCTCTGACCGGGTCTATGTGTTTACGCCTGAAGGCCACGTTGTTGACCTTCCGCAGGGCGCCACACCGGTGGATTTTGCCTATCGCGTGCACACCGAGATCGGCCACGCCTGCCGTGGCGCCAAGGTCAATAACCGGATCGTGCCGCTGATCTACCCTCTCAGAACCGGCGACCAGGTGTCCATTCTGACCTCCAACACCCAGGCTCCCAGTCGCGACTGGCTGAATCCCAGCCTGGGTTACATCCAGACTTCCCGTGCCCGGGCCAAGGTCACGCACTGGTTCAAACAGCAGAACCGTGAGCGCAACATTGTGGATGGGCGGGCCATTCTGGAAGACGAATTCAGGCGACTATCGCTTTACGATATTGACCTGGATGAGTTGGCCCGAAAGGTCCAGTGTCCGGCGGCCGAAGATATGTTCGCGGCGACCGGGGCAGGTGATCTGCGGCCGGCTCATGTTGCCAATGTGGCGCAACAGATGCTGGAGCCGGCATCGGAGCAGCTGGACCTTAAACTGACGTCCAGGCCACGCAAGCCTTATGACACAGAATCTGATATTCACATTCGCGGGGTAGGTAAGCTCAAGACTCAGGTGGCCAAATGCTGTAAACCCTTGCCAGGCGATCCGATTGGCGGATACATCACCGTTGGGCGCGGAGTAACCGTTCATCGTCAGGACTGCATCACCTTTCTGAATCTCAAGGACGCCGAACCGAACCGGATTATCGAGGTCAGTTGGGGTGGCCAGCCTGTGGCCGTCTATCCGGTCGATATTGAAGTTGAAGCCTATGACCGATCCGGCCTGTTACGGGATATTACCCAGGTGCTGTCATCCTCCAAAAGCGATGTGCTGGCGATGAATACCATCTCGAACAAGGATGAGAACACCGCCACCATGACCGTGACCCTGGAAATCTCCAGTCTTGAACAGCTTGCCCGTCTGCTGGCGCAGATCCGCAATCTGCCCAATATTATCGATGTCAGGAGAAGGCGTTCGTGAATTACTCGGTGGATGATCTCAAGTACCTGATGGCCCGCCTCCGCGACCCGCAGACCGGGTGTCCGTGGGATACGCGCCAGACCTTCAGAACCATCGTGCCACACACCCTGGAGGAGGCTTACGAAGTCGCCGACGCGATTGCCCGGGAAGACTATCCGCACCTTGAAGACGAACTGGGGGACCTGTTGTTCCAGGTGATTTTTTACGGGCAGATGGGCAAGGAGCAGAGCCACTTTGATTTTGATTCGGTTGTGGACAAGCTGGTGAAAAAGCTGATCCGCCGCCACCCACATGTGTTTCCGGACGGCACCCTGGAAAGTCACATTGACCCCGAAAACCGCCCGGATGAGGCCCGGATCAAAGCCAGCTGGGAGCGTATCAAAGCTGAAGAACGAGCCCTGAAACCGGAAGCCGGGACCGATAGCAGTCGCCTGAGCGGTATCGCCGGAACCCTTCCCGCCATGGTTCGTGCCGAGAAACTGCAGCGCAGGGCGGCCGGTCACGGGTTTGACTGGCCGAATATCGAGCCGGTGTTCGACAAGCTCCACGAAGAAATCGACGAACTCAAGGAAGCCTGGCGCGACGCCTGCGAGGGCACAGGCGAGGCCGCTGCGGTGGAGGACGAGCTGGGCGACCTGCTGTTCGTGTGTGTCAACCTGGCACGTTTCATGAAGGTTAATCCTGAACAGGCGCTGAACGGCACCAACCACAAATTCGAATCCCGGTTTCGCGCTATCGAGCAGCGGCTGGAAAATGAGGGCCGGGAGTTTGAGCAGGAGACGCTGGAAGCGCTGGATGCGGTCTGGCAATCGGTGAAAGGGATAGAGAAATCGACCGTAAAACCGCCTGACAATGACGGATAAGTACAATCCGTTACCATTATAACGGCCCCCGATCTGGCCCATTCGTCTACACTTTCGTTATAGGATGCACCACAGGAGTGCACCGTTGGCCTAGAGAGAACACGCAGGAGTGACGGCACCATGAAGATCAAAGATCTGGTCAATTACTGGGATAAACATGCCCGGGGACGGTTAACCCGCGATGCCTATTGCGCCGACCTGGCTGACCAGCATTGGGAGCGGCTCGAAAAACTGGCCGCACTTTATCCGATGAAATCATCCCAGGACCTGATGCGCGATCTGATTTCAGCTGCACTGGATGAGCTGGAAACCAGTTTTCCCTACGTGCAGGGTTCGGAAGTGGTGGCCTTTGACGAGGATGGCTTTGAAATCTATGAGGACAGTGGCATGACGCCGCGCTTCATCAGTCTCAGCCAGAAACATATTCAGCAACTCAAGGCCCGCCAGGTCGAATCAGTGGCCTGACAGCGTCTCCTGAACCGTTCGGTATGGCCGCCCCGCGACGGGCCGGCCACTACTCCCCGTCCTGTTTTCCTCGATTCTCAAGTTTATCTTTCAACGGGCTCAGCCTCACCAGGTCATCCAGTGCCGCACCAATCATGTCATTGAGAATGTCGGCTTCGGAGCGGTCCGGGTAGAGCTCGGCCAGGGCTGCAATCCGTGCGGCGTCTTCCAGCGGCAGTCGCAGGTTATAATCGTGACTGCGTTCAACGGGTTCCCTGGTACTTTCCCAGTGTTTGGGAAGATCGGTGACTTTCATGAATACTCCTTGCGGCCAAAGACGTTAATCGTTAATAGTATCCTCAGTTTACTTCGCTTCCGTCAATGTAAAAGGACGCTATTGTGACAGAGCTGCATCCCGGACTGAGAGAGAACGTTCGAATGCTGGGTGAACTGCTGGGACAGAGTATTCAGCGCCACCCCGGGCAGGAATGTTACGAGCTGATTGAAGAAGTCAGAGCCGCAGCCAAGGCGGACCGCCGCCACGAAAGCGGATCGGGCCAGCGCCTGGTCAACCTGCTGGGCAAGCTCAGCGACGATGAACTGCTGCCAGTGACCCGCGCCTTCAACCAGTTCCTGAATCTGGCCAACCTTGCTGAACAATACCACAGCATTCGTCGCAAGCGCGGCCACGAGTCCGATCTCATGGTGGAGTCGCTGAGCGAGGTATTTGACCGCCTCCAGAATGGTGGCATTTCGCCAGAGGAACTCCATAAACGGGTCGCGGAGCTGCGCATCGAGTATGTGCTGACGGCGCATCCGACGGAGGTGGCGCGCCGGACGCTTATCATGAAGTATGACGAGATGTCCGACTGCCTGGCAAAACTTGACCACGACGACCTACTGCCGGCAGAAACCGACGAAATCGTCAGCCGTCTGACCCAGCTGGTGAACGAGGCCTGGCATACCGATGAAATCCGCCATGAACGACCCACCGCCCTGGACGAGGCCAAATGGGGCTTCGCGGTTATCGAGAACAGCCTCTGGGTTGCCTTGCCCAGATTTTTGCGAAGCCTGGACCATTCCCTGTCCCGGGCAACCGGGAAGGGGTTGCCACTGGACGCCACGCCCATCCGGATTGCGTCCTGGATGGGTGGCGATCGGGACGGCAACCCGAACGTAACCCACGAAGTGACCCGCAAAGTGTTCCTGCTGGGCCGCTGGATGGCCGCTGATCTGTACCTTCGGGATATTCAGTCACTGCGGGCCGAACTGTCCATGTGGCAGGCCAGCGACGAACTGAGAGCCGTGGTGGGGGATTCCCGGGAACCCTATCGCCAGGTGCTGGCGGAACTGCGTGAAAAACTGATCAGAACCCGGGACTGGGCCGCAGCCAGAGTCGAGGGCCTTGCGGCGGACGACACCGGTATCCTTTTTGAAAACAGCGACTTCACTGACCCTCTGGAACTCTGCTATCGCTCATTAATGGACTGCGGGCTGGAAACTATTGCCAACGGCCCGCTGCTGGATACCCTGCGCCGGGCCCATACGTTTGGCCTGCCGTTGATCCGGCTGGACATCCGGCAGGAGTCCACCCGCCATGCGGTGGCTGTTGCGGAAATGGTGGAGTATCTGGGGCTGGGCGATTATCTGTCCTGGAGCGAGAAAGAGCGTCAGGCGTTTCTGGTGCAGGAGCTCAAGGGACGCAGGCCGCTGGTGCCCCGCAACTGGTCACCCTCCGAGGAAGTCAGGGAAGTGCTCGCCACCTGCGAGGTGGTGGCGCAGCAAACACCGGAAGCACTGGGGTCCTACGTGATATCCATGGCCAGCAAGCCGTCGGATGTACTGAACGTGATTCTGCTGTTGCGTGAAGCCGGAATGACCAACCCCATGCGGGTCGTGCCGCTGTTTGAAACCCTCGACGATCTGACGGGTGCACCGGACAGCATGGCGGCCCTGTACGAGGTGGACTGGTACCGCGAGTATTGCAAAGGCAGTCAGGAAGTGATGATCGGTTACTCCGATTCGTCCAAGGACGCGGGGCAGATGATGGCGGCCTGGGCCCAGTACCAGGCTCAGGAAAAACTGACGGAGGTGGCCGGTCGCTTCGGCATTCACCTGACCCTGTTTCACGGCCGTGGCGGCACCGTTGGCCGGGGTGGCGGCCCTGCTAACCGTGCCATCCTGTCGCAGCCGCCCGGATCGGTGAATGGCAGTTTCAGGATTACCGAGCAGGGTGAGATGATCCGCTTCAAATTTGGCCTGCCCCGGCTGGCGGAGCAGAGCCTGACGCTCTATACCACGGCCGTGATTGAAGCGACACTGGCGCCGCCGCGAAGCCCCGAGCCGGAATGGCGGGAAGCCATGGACTGGCTGACCGAGCGGTCCCTGAAAGCCTACCGTTCGGTGGTTCGCGACAATCCGGATTTTGTGCCCTACTTTCGGCAGGTTACCCCGGAGCAGGCGCTGGGCAAACTGGCCCTTGGCAGTCGCCCGGCCCGACGAAAACCGGGTGGCGGGGTGGAAAGCCTGCGGGCGATTCCCTGGATTTTTGCCTGGACCCAGATGCGGCTGATGCTGCCAAGCTGGCTGGGCAGCGATGTGGCGCTGAAAGAGGCCTTTGCGAATGACAAGGTGCCGGTGCTGCGAGAGATGATGGACAGCTGGCCTTTTTTCAAAACCTATGTCGATATGCTGGAAATGGTGCTGGCCAAGTCGGACCTTCGAATCGCCAGCCACTATGAAAAAACGCTGACGGATGATCCGCAGCTGCTCAGCCTGGGTAAAGATCTGAGGGAGCGCCTGCAAGGCTGCATCGCCAATCTGCTTGAACTCAAGCAGCAGGATATGCTGCTGGAAAAGGAGCCAGTGTTTGCGCATTCCATGAAGGTACGAAATCCCTACACAGACCCGCTACACTACCTGCAGGCAGAACTGCTGAAGCGTGATCGTGAAAGTGAGGGAAAAGGGCAGGTGCCGGAACTGGTCGAGCGGGCCCTGAAGGTAACCATGGCTGGTATTGCGGCCGGCATGCGTAACACTGGCTGATGACTGAATACAACGGACTGGCAGAGAAGGAGAACGTTTTTGCCGATTGCACCGAAACTCCAGCGATTTCTCAGCGTCAAGGGCATCCCCTTCCGCGAACTGGCAACCGGCCCCGCAGCGAATTTTGATGCGGCAGTGTCGGCTTCAGGGCGATCGCCCGATGAGTTTGTGCGCGTCAGCCTGCTGATCGATATTAACGGCCCGCTGATGGTCGTGCACGGTTACAACAGCAGTATCGATCCGGAGCTGGTCCGTCAGGTGACAGGGCGCCGGTTGCAGCCCCTGACCGCCCAGCAGGCCTCGCGGCTGTTCCTGGATTGTGATCCGGGGTTTGTCCCGCCGGTGGGCGCGGCCTATGACGTTCCGGTTCTGGTCGATAACGATATTCTCGGGTATTCGCGAGTGGTTATGGCCGGCGGCCTGGAAAACACGATGCTGGAGATGGATCGCACATCCCTGGCCAGGGTGCTGGCGGATGCCATGTCCGGACATGTGGTTATCCGGGGCCAGAACAACGGCGAACGGGACGCCCTCACACTGGACGAAGTGGCCGATCAGTTACAGAAGCTATACCGGCTGCCGCCTATGCCGGCTCTCGCGCTCAGGATTCTGAGGATGACGACCGATACCGATGCCTCGGCGAGGGACCTGGCGGACCTGGTCGAGTTCGATCCAAGCATGACGGCACAGATCATGCGGTACGCCGGCTCCGCACTGTTCAATTACCCCGGGCAGATCAATTCCGTGCAGGAAGCGGTGACCCGGGTTCTCGGTTTTGACCGTGTGGCTCATATCGCGCTGGGTATCGCGTCCGTCCGGGCGTTTGAGATTCCCCGTCAGGGCATGCTGGGCATGGACGAATTCTGGCGCCACTCTCTTTACTGTGCGTTCATCTGCCAACGCATGGCCGCCCGCTGCGGGGAGGACAAGGGTCTGGCGTATCTATGCGGCTTGCTCCATAACTTCGGGCTGCTTCTCATCGGTCACCTGTTCCCGTCTGAATTCGAAGAGTTGAACCAGCTCCGGGAGTCCAATCCGGAGGCCAGCATGCACTCGCTGGAACAGCAGGTGTTCGGCGCCGGCGATCAGCAGCAGCTACTGGCGGTCGGGCACGGGGCCATCGGGGGCATTCTGCACCGGTTATGGCAGCTTCCGGCTCCGGTCGTTAAAGCGGCAGGGATGCATCAGCACCCCGGGTATCACGGTGAGCACGAGCACTACGTATTAATGGTGCAACTGGCCAACGGATTGCTGAAAGAGCGGCGGATCGGTGATGAGTTCAACCCGGATGATCTGCAGCCCATGGCGTCGGCGCTCAATTTCACGGACCAGGATCTGGACACGTTCAGGGACGAAGTCGAGCGGGTCTCCCCGGATCTGGACGCACTGGCCCGATCCCTGTCATCCTGATGCTCTGGCGTCCATCAGTACTCCCTCTCTGCTCGCTCCGCCTGGCTACGACGGAGGTCCACTTTCTCTGCACGGTTCCAGTTCGTATAATGTCCGGCTTTGCAGACTGGCAGCCCGTGGCGGATTCGGCGCCGCGTGGGTGAGAGGATGTTGCAAAGCCTGAGGGTTTTGCCACAGCTTTTCATACTATAAAGACTATAATGGGAGCAATACCTATGAGAATCATCATGTTGGGGGCGCCAGGCGCTGGCAAGGGCACCCAGGCCCAGTTTATCAAGGAACGTTTTGGTATTCCGCAGATCTCAACCGGCGACATGCTTCGGGCTGCGGTAAAGGCGGAGTCGGAGCTTGGCAAACAGGTCAAGGAAGTCATGGCGTCCGGCGGGCTGGTCTCCGATGACATCATCATTGCGCTGATCGAAGAGCGGGTAAAACAGCCCGACTGCAAGAACGGGTTTCTGCTGGATGGTTTTCCACGGACCATTCCCCAGGCTGAGGCACTGAAAGATCAGGGAATCGTTATTGACTACGTGGTAGAAATTGCGGTCGACGATGAGGAAATTGTCAGCCGTCTCTCCGGGCGCCGCGTTCACGAAGCCAGTGGTCGAATCTACCACGTCAAATATGACCCGCCTAAAACCGAAGGCAAGGACGATGCAACCGGCGAACCGCTGGTGCAGCGTGAAGACGACAAGGAAGAGACAGTCCGCAAACGCCTGAGAATCTATCACGACCAGACCGCGCCCCTGGTGGACTATTACCAGAACTGGGCTAAAAAGGATGCAGCCAGCGCTCCGGGATACGTCCGGGTCAAGGGCATTGGTGGCCTGGATGACATCAGGGACCAGATTCTGACCCAACTGAAGTGATTCTGTGAATCTTCTGGCTCTGGACACCTCTTCAGAAGGATGTTCCGCGGCGCTATTACGCCGGGCGGATAGCGGCTCTGGCGATCAACTGACCTATCGTTCGGATATTGCGCCTCGGGGCCATACCCGGCTGTTGATGCCAATGATCCGTGATCTGCTGCGCGAAGCGACCCTGACTCCGTCAGACCTTGATGCCCTGGCTTTTGCCTGTGGCCCCGGCTCGTTCACCGGCTTGCGCATTGCTACCGGGGTTGTGCAGGGGCTGGCCTACGGCCTGGACATTCCCGTGGTGCCCGTATCCTCGCTTGAAGCCGTGGCCGCCGGGGCGATTGAGCATTTTGCCCTGCAGCAGGGGGACAGGATTGTCGTGGCGTTTGATGCGCGAATGGGAGAGGTCTACTGGGCCAGCTATGAAAGTATTGACGGCAGGCCGCAGGCACTGACAGAAGAACGCGTATGTCCGCCTGATCAGATTGCACTGGAAGCCGGAACAGGCCGCTGGTTCGGGGCCGGCAGCGGTTGGCGCCTTCAGGCGCAGTTCCCACCGGAGGTTGTCAGAGTGATCAGCGTAGTCGATGACCAGTTGCTTCCCCGTGCCGACCGGGTCGCCGAGCTTGCCGTTCGGACCTTTGAGGAAAGCGGCGGCGTAACCGCGGCCCGGGCGCAACCGGTGTACATCCGCGATGAAGTAGCCTGGAAAAAACTGCCCGGCCGTTAAACTCTTTTACCCCCTATCTACCGGATCTGACCTCAATGGAACTATGGCAAATCATTGTGCTCGCAGTGATTCAGGGCATCACGGAATTCCTGCCTATCAGTAGCTCGGCCCATCTTATCCTTCCCTCGCAAGTGCTGGGCTGGGCTGATCAGGGGCTGGCCTTTGATGTCGCCGTCCACGTAGGCACGCTTGCCGCCGTGGTCTGGTATTTCCGCCGGACCGTGGTTCAACTGACCACGGCCTGGGTTGTGGATACCTCGAAAAGGCGGATTGGTCAGGATAGCGGGCTGGCCTGGGCGGTTATTGCCGGCACCATCCCGGCGGGCCTGGCGGGCATCATTCTGAATGATGTGATTGAAACCACCCTGCGCTCGGGCCTGGTGATTGCCGCATCGACTCTGGGTTTTGGCCTGGTTCTGTGGTGGTCGGACGCTGTCAGCCGTCGCAGCCGCTCGCTTGAGGGTCTGGCACTGAAAGATGCGGTGATCATCGGCGTCGCCCAGGCGCTGGCACTGATACCGGGCACGTCCCGTTCGGGCATAACCATTACCGCGGCGCTCTTCCTCGGGTTCAGCCGGGAAGCCGCTGCAAAGTTTTCGTTCCTGTTGTCCATCCCGCTGATTCTGGCGGCAGGTCTGCTGAAAACCCTGGAGCTGATAGAGCAGGGTGGGGCAACAGACTGGGCCGGAATTGCCGTGGGCACGGCATTGTCGTTTGTCAGCGCCGTGGTCTGTATTCATCTGTTTCTGACCTTCCTGGAGCGTCTGGGCCTATTGCCTTTTGTGATCTATCGGATTGTCCTGGGCGCACTGCTGTTTGTGATGCTCTGGTGATGTTGAGCTGAAACTTTCAAATTCCCGAAGAATTCCCCATACTTCATGTCCTGACAGATGATTCGGTGTGGCTGTAATGATTGGTGGCATCAACCCAAACAGCAATCTGGCGTATCAGGCCGGTAACAATGCCCCGGCCAGGGAGCGCAGTGACGTGGCCCGGGCGCCCGCGTCAACGGCGGAAGATAACGCCGGCCAGGTTCGCCGCGACCTGACCAATGCAGCGTCGCCGTCCGCTGAATCCCGTCCGGGCACCCCGCCAGACGCTTCAGAACGCAGGGTGGAAGCGCGCCGGGCCGCAGAAGATACCCGTCTTGAGCGTTTCCGCGCAGACGATGTGCCGTTCAATACCTCCCGCGCTCTGGCGACCTTTGCCACTGTGGCCGCCCCGGTTTCCGACGCGCCCGACAGCCTTATTACCGGCATCGATATTCGCGTTTAATGGTGCTGTCCCCCGACTTTCGCCTCGCAACCGGTCACAGCGCTCTGGGCGATGCCCGGCAGGCAAGAACGCTGGCGGAGACTCTGTCTGTTCCCTTTCTCGGCCTGGTGAAGCCCAAGCAGGTTACAAACGCCTCGTTACTGCTGTATTCGGACGATCATGGCCTGTGCCTGCAGCCCACAGGGAAAGGCGTGTCAGGCCCGGTGAGGGCGGAGTTTGTCAGTGGCAAGGCGGGCTACCGTCGGGAGCACGGGGGCGGAACCGGCCAGATGATTGCAAAAGCGGTGGGGCTGCAAAAAACCCGGCAGACGCTGCAGGTTGTCGACGCAACAGCAGGTCTTGGCCAGGATGCGTTTGTGCTGGCATCCCTGGGCTGCAGGGTAACGCTCTTTGAACGTTCGCCGGTGATCCATGCCATCCTCGCGGACGGCCTCGCCAGGGCGTCCATTAATGAGCAGTGTGCCGATATCACCGGGCGGATGCAGCTTGAAGCAGGCGATAGCCTTGACTGGCTTCAGGCAAGCGATGCGGATTCAGTGGATGTTGTTTATCTGGACCCCATGTTTCCCCATCGCGATAAATCCGCCCTGGTCAAAAAAGAGATGCAGGTTTTCCGGCAGGTGGTCGGTGATGACGACGATTCCGATGCTTTGCTTGAAGCCGCTCTGACGGTTGCCCGATATCGCGTCGTGGTCAAGCGTCCGCGAAAATCGGAAGCACTCAGCGGGCCATCGGTGACGACGGCGGTTGAGGGTAAGAGCAGCCGCTACGACGTCTATTCGCTGAAAGCGTTTCCAACCGGGAGCTGATCGCCTCAGGCGCCGAGCATGGTGACCTGCTGGATGGCCTGGCGCTTCTCGACGCTCAATACCAGACGGGCGTCTTCAGCCACTTCGTTCAGTTCATCGCTGTAGCACAGCAGGCCGTTCTCATCCTGACTGACCACGCCATTGCGTTGCAGGCTGCTAATAAAATTCCGGAACAGGGTCTTGTCGAAAAATTCTGGCGCGTTCAGCCCGAACAGGATCGACATGCGCTCGGCCAGCAGGGTGCACTGATCTTCCAGGTCCTCTGCCGTAACCTTGCCAGAGCCATAGCGGCGCAGAATACCGATGGCAATATGGTAGCGCTCCAGGGTCTGGATAATGAAGCGTGAGAGCACCCGCAGTCGCAGCATGGCATCAGTTCCCTCCTCCGGACGGCTGATCTCGCCACCGTCTTTCTCGGTTAGCAATCCGTGGCTGACCAGCACATCGACCCAGTTGTTGATGACCTGCGGGATCTCATCATTGTGATACCTCAGAAACAGCTCGGATTTGAGATAGGGGTAGGCAACGCCTGCCAGAAAACCGATTTTCTCCCGGCTCAGCGACAGCTTGTTTTCAAACAGGCTGGCGACCAGCGAGGGCAGTGCAAACAGGTGCTGGATGTTGTTGCGGTAATAAGTCATCAGAATGGCATTGCTGCCTTCCAGGGCGATGATGTCGCCCAGCTTCTGGGGTTTGCGGGTGACCAGGCCCATATTCTCGCAATAATTGACCCAATCCCTGCCGTTGCCATCGGGCAGAGTCACCGTGTCGGCATAGGGGTAGGTTCGTAGCAGGTCAGCGTACTGGTCCATCAGGCGGGTCAACTGGACCTCGTCCATTGCCAGCCGCTCTGCCCCCAGCAGCGCAGTGGCGGTGAGGCCGATGGGATTAACCGCGACCGCGGCGTTGATATGGGACGCGACGCGGCCGGAGAGCTCACTGACCGCCTCGTTCAGCCAGCGCGGGCGATATTGGGCATCATAGGCTTCCCGGCGCCAGCTCGGGTGAACCTGGTCCAGCACCCCGGCCAGTGAAATCGGCTCGCCAAAGTTAACCGCGACCTTCCCGAAAGAATTGCTGAGCTTGCGAACCGTTTTCGCCAGCGCAAGGACGCTTTCTTTTTCTTTTTTCTTGCCCCGCAGCTCGCCAAGGTAAGAGCGGCCCTCCATCACTTTTTCATAACCGAAATAGACCGGCACAAACACGATGGGTTTGCGGTGATCCCGCAGGAAACTGCGTACCGTCATCGACAGCATGCCCGCGCGTGGCTGAAGCATTCGCCCGGTGCGGCTGCGCCCACCTTCGACAAAGTATTCCACGGAATAACCGCGGGAGAACATGACGTGCATGTATTCGTTGAATACGGTTGCGTAAAGTGGGTCGTCCTTGAAGCTCCGTCGCATGAAAAACGCACCGCCACGGCGAAGGATCGGACCCACAATCGGCATGTTCAGGTTGATGCCAGCCGCAATATGCGGCGGCATCAAGCCGTTTTTGTAAAGCACGTAGGACAGCAGCAGGTAATCGATATGTGACCGGTGGCAGGGCACATAGACAACCGCGTTATCCTGGGCCGCTTCTTTAGCCACACGGATATTGTTAACCGTTATGCCGTTGTAGATCCGGTTCCAGAGCCACGCCAGGACAACTTCCATAACGCGTATGGTGATAACCGACATGCTGGCCGCAATCTCGTCGGCATACTTGTAAGCCCTGGCCCGCACTTTTTCCGGTTTCATTTCCTGTTTCGCCGCCTGTTCCCGGATCGCCTCCTTGACCGCAGGAGTACGGATAAGCCCCCCGACCAGGGTGCGCCGGTGAGACAGGTCGGGGCCAAGTACTGCCTGCCGGACCCGGCGGAAATGGGTGCGCAGAATGCGCGCGAGCTTGCGGTTGGCGCGCTCTTCACTGTGACGGTATTCAGACACCACCTGTTGCAGCGACAGGGGCGCATTGAACTGAACATAGGTGCTGCGGCCATGAAGCAGGATAATCAGCAGCTTCTGCAGCCGACCAGCGACGGACCAGCTGTCAGACAACACCAGTTTCACCAGGGACTTTTCCTTGTCCGGCGCACGGCCCCAGAACAGCGACACAGGCACTATTTGCACATCCTGATCGGGATGTTCCAGGGCGTGGCGAACCAGCGCTTTGAATTCGCTGCTCTGAACCGGCGTGCGACGGCGCTTCAGGCTGCCGCCGGTGCGGGCGTAGAGAAAGAAGAAGGAGTGATTGGGGCCATTTTTGACGGGCAGGGAGGATTCCGGGCCTGGCAGCCGGGCGTTCAGCACTTCCTGTCCCAGAACCAGGCGGCTGGAAAGCGACGCGTGTTGCAGGACATAGCACACGGGTTTATCAGGATCGATTCCCAGGGTTTCCGGGTCATTGCCACTGACGTCTGTGCGTACCCAAAGAAACAGGATTTTGCGCAGAAACGTCAGGAACAGGCTGTAAACGCCCTGAAAAAATCGCATAAACAATGGCTCCGGTTCACCAGGTCAGGCGCTAAGTCTACTCGCTTGCGCGGGGTGCTGAAAGCTGTGTTAGCGTTCATCAGTCGGGCGTGGGTGTGGTACATTTCAGGCTTGTCGAATCCATCCTTACGGGAAATAACCTATGACACAGTGGACCCCCGGCTGGACAACCGGAAGACCGGGACCCTCGGACCTGGTGCTTGCCGTCGCTGACGGTCAGATTCTACGCCCTGATGAAGGCTGGCTGCATCCATGGGCTGCCGTTGAGCCGTCTGTCCTGAGTGGTCTGGGTCCGATTTATGTGGGCCAGCTTGGTGGCGGGCCGGTTTATGTAGCGGAAGTAGCTGCGGGAATGCTTGATGCAGAAACACAGCCGGTAGCGTTGAGGGACGCCCTGATGGTAATGGAGGCGGCGCCCGGGGAGTTATTGAGCACCGGTTTTCAGGTGCTGCAATGGTGGAAGGACCATCAATTTTGCGGCCGCTGTGGATCGCTGACGGAGAATCATCCCAGAGAAAGAGCCCGCTGGTGCGACGTCTGCGCTATTCCCTGGTATCCCCGTCTGGCCCCCTGCGTCATTGTCGTCATCCGACGTGACGACAGACTGCTCCTGGCCCGATCATCGCGCCACACGCGGTACTTCTTCAGCCTGATTGCCGGCTTCGTGGAGCCTGGCGAAAGCATCGAGGGTGCAGTGGCCCGGGAGGTCAAAGAGGAAACCGGGCTGGAGGTCACCAATATCCGCTACCAGCACTCCCAGCCCTGGCCATTTCCACATCAGTTAATGCTGGGCTTTTTTGCGGACTATGCCGGGGGCGAACTGGTGTTGCAGGAAGATGAACTGGCCGAAGCCGACTGGTTCCGTCCCGGCGAATTTCCGCCTGTACCCCCTTTAACCACCATTGCCGGGCGGTTGATCCGTGCCATGGAAGAAGACATTCTGGCGGCGGAGGCGCCGTAGTGACCAGTCCACGGGTGCTGGTATTTGATTCCGGCCTTGGCGGGCTCAGTATCGCCGGCTGCATCTATCGGGCGCTGCCCTCAGTGAAACTGGTTTATCTGGCAGACAGCGCCGGATTCCCATACGGCGGGCAACCGGAAACTGTCCTGATCGAACGCACAAAAAAACTGATCGCGCAGGCACTTGACGCCTTCCCCTGCGATATCGTGGTGGTGGCCTGCAATACGGCCAGCACGGTGGTTTTGCCAGCGCTTCGGACGATGACAGCCACGCCGGTCATTGGTGTGGTTCCGGCCATCAAACCGGCGGCGGCGCTATCCCGGAATCGCCGAATCGGGGTGCTGGCGACGCCGGCCACCGTGACTCGTCCATACCTGGCAGAGTTGGTGGAAGAATTCGCCAGTGACTGCATCGTGGAGCGTATTGGTCACCCGCAGCTGGTGTTCTGGATTGAGCAGCAGCTGGCAGGGCAGGCTGTGCCGTCTGAAGCGCTCAGTAGAGCCCTCCAGCCATTCAGGGATGCCGGGGTGGATACCGTGGTTCTGGGTTGCACGCACTACCCGCTGGTGGCGACCTTGTTGAAAGAACTGCTGCCAGGGGTCCTGTTCTGGGTGGATTCCGGTGACGCAATTGCCCGGCGCGTGGGCTGGCTACTGCAGGAGGCGGGGCTTGATCTGGCCAGTGTTGAAGGGCGGAAGGGGCCGCCGCTGGATCGGGTACTGTTCACTGGTCCGCTGCAGGCGGGCCTGGAAGATTTTCTGTCCGGACTGGGGCTTCATGCTGATCGGCTTGAAGGCGACTGGCTAGCAGAAATTACCGGCAACACCGGGTAAAAGGAAGCCGCTCAGCAAGAGACGGCGCGGGCAGGCACCTGGCCCAGAGATTTCTCGATCACCTCTCTCGGGCGGGCCGGTCCGTAGTAGAAACCCTGCACCTGGTGGCACCCGAGGTTTTTCAGATAGGCAAGCTGCTCGTCGGTCTCCACACCCTCGGCGACGATCTCCAGCCGCAGGCCGTGGGCCATGGCAACGATCGCATTAACGATGCAGGCTTCGTCGTCGCCACTGCGAATGCCCCTGACAAAGGACTGGTCCACCTTCAGGGTATGAATTGGCAGTCGATGGATGTAATTCAGCGATGAATAGCCGGTGCCAAAATCATCGATGGCAATGCGCACATTGAGGTTGGCCAGCTCCCGCAGCTTCTGGCTGATATGTTCCAGATCTTTCATGATAACGTTTTCGGTGATTTCTATTTCCAGATTTTCCGGTGGAAAATCGTGCTGATGGAGCTGGTCCATCAGGGTGGTGACAAACCGGGGATGTTCAACCTGCAGCGGAGACAGGTTGACGGCAAGCCGCAAATCCTTGTGGCCATCCCGTATCCACTGCCCGACATCGGCGCAGGCGATTGCCAGAACCCGCTCGCTGAGCCGTCCGATCAGTTTGGTTTCTTCGGCAAGGGGCAGGAAGTCCCGAGGGTAGAGCAGCCCCTGTTTCGGATGCTGCCAGCGCACAAGGGCTTCGACGCCTACTATGCGGTTCGTGGTGGAGCAGACCTGGGGCTGGTAGAACACCCGGAGTTCATCCCGGTCCAGAGCCAGGCGTAGATCCCGTTCGAGATTCAGGCGGTCGGCGGTGTCCACGCTCATGGCCTTGGAGAAAAAGCGGTATCCGTCCTTGCCCCGGGCCTTGACGTGATACATGGCGATATCAGCGTTCTGGATCAGTTGATCCATGGATTCACCGGCATCCGGATAGGTGGCGATACCGATACTGACCCCAACGAACACTTCGTGGCTGCCCAACTGAAAAGGTTGTCTCAAAGCCTTGATGAGTTTTCTGGCGATCTGGCGGGCGTTCTCGTTGCTGTTAATGGACGGCAGTAACAGAGTGAATTCGTCCCCACCAAAGCGGGACAGCGTATCGCCCTTGCGCACGCATTGCTCAAGCCGGTGAGTCACTGCCTGCAGCAGCCGGTCCCCCATCGCATGGCCCAGGGTATCATTGATAATCTTGAACCGGTCCAGGTCCAGAAACATCACCGCCAGTTTCTGTTCGCTTCTGCGGGCCTGGGTGATGGCAAGGTCCAGCCGGTCTTTGAACAGGGCCCGGTTCGGAAGCCGTGTCAGCAAATCATGGTAGGCCTGGAAGTTGATAAAGGCTTCCGCTTCCTTGCGTTCGGTAACATCCCGGGCGGTTCCGTAATAACGGGCGTTGCTGCGGTGGCTGATGTCACCCTCTTCATGGGGCCAGGTGGCGGCATCAATCGGAAAGGCAGTGATCTCAAAATGGCGGGTGGCTTTGCGGCTGCCCCGGGTTTTCAGCCTGACTTCCAGAGTGCGGGGGTTGTGGGCTGATATGTTGGGGCCGGCGAGCGCATAAGTTCCCCGGGCCAGGTCGCGATTATCAAGAATATGTTTAAAGTGACGTCCCAGCAGCTCGGCCTGCTGATACCCAAGCAGGCTTTCGACTTTGCTGTTGACGAAACAGAATCGGCCCAGGCTGTCCAGCATGAATACAATGTCCGGGGAGCTGTTGACGATGTAGCGATGTAATTCTTCGGATTTTTCCAGCCGCAGGCTGACATGTTCATGGGCGCGGATAAGGGAGCGCTTGGAGAGAACGCCGTTGACAATCGCCATCAGCTCTTCCGGATCAAACGGTTTGCGGATGTAATCCAGGGCTCCCCGGCGCAGAGCGCGGCTGACCGCGGTGAATGAGCTTTCTCCACTGACGACAATAACGCCGCATTCCGGCTGGACGCCAGACAGCTTCTCCATCACCGCAAAACCGTCGACGTCCGGCATTCGGAGATCCAGCATGGCAAGGTCAAACATCTGGTCTTCCACCGCCCGGAGTGCAGCTTTGCCGCCCCCTGCCTGGGTGACTGCGTGGCCGGCGTCACTCAACATCGAGGCGAGACTGGCGAGCAACCTGGGGTCGTCGTCAACCACCAGGATCCTCGCCTGCCCTTTCTGGGGAGTCTTGTCGATGCTCGCAAGTGTCATGTCAGTCGGCTCGTCGGTGCTTCGTCAGTCATCCGCTGTTTCGGTTTCGTCTGCCATCGGGAACAGTACTCTGAACGCGGTTCCTGCACTTCCAGTGCGGCAGTTGATGATGCCCTCCATGTCATCGATTAATTGCTTTACAACACTCAGGCCCAAACCCCCATGGCCCCGGCCTTTGGTGCTCTGTACCGGTGAAAACAGGTGCTTCCGTACCTGTGGCGGAAGGCCATCGCCGGTATCGGCTACTTCCAGCTCCACCCAACTGCGCCCCGCCTGCCAGATGGGGGCCACGCTGCGAATATTGACCTCACCACCGTCTTCGTCCAGACACTCGACGGCATTACGCACCAGGTTGATCACAATCTGGCGGACAATCGCGGCGGGCGCGGCAATCGTTGTCGGATCTTCGCACAGTTGTACGCTCAAAGTCTTTCTTTCATCGCTGAAGAGGCCATCTTCCAGCAGGTCACGGAGGATGTTCAGTTCCTCGTTGAGATTGCACGTCTCCGTGTACTCATTGTTTTCGCCCTGCCAGCTCTTGCCGATCTGAAGGAGCAGGTCACCGGCGCGATCCAGTTCTTCACGAATAATATCGAGCTTTTGATGTATCTCGGTATCGTCCAGGCGATGTCGCAACTGATAGATATATTGCCGGATGATGGTCAGTGGATTGCTGACTTCATGAACCTGTCGCTGGATAGCCTGCTGCGCCAGCTCGTCGGCCATTGCGTTCTGTTCCTTGCCGGCCCCGGCCTGAATATCGGTGAGCGCACGGGAAAGCTGGGCGCAGAAAAGACCGCCAATTTCTTCGGCGTGTTCGGCGCCGGCGAGATCCGTACCAACGATGAATACCCCGGCACAAGCGTCCTGTCCGTTGACAGGCAGCGCCACCAGCGAAGGCGCGCGTAAAAGATTCATCAATTGACGGTCAAGAACGGTGGGATTGCGGTCCTGCATTGATACTGACCGGGCGGTGGTGTAGGCCTCGGTCAGCAGGCTTTCGGCATGGCTGGCGGTCACGCCCAGGTCTGCCGGTTCGCCATTGCTGGCGGAATAGAGCGTCAGCTCGTTATCAGCGCCCCCGAAATAGAGTGCGGGAAGGCCGGTAATCAGAGTCAGGCTGGTAACGGTTGCTGCAAGGCATCTCTGGGTGCTGTCCTGCAAGGGTGCAAGATCCAGTGCCTGGTTGGCCATGGCCTGACGCAGCACCGTCCGCTTCAGCTTTTCGTGGGAGGCCCGGGCGTCGTAATCTGCTTCCAGGGATATGCCCAGGGATCTGGCGACGCCCTCCACTTCCTGATCAATCCGCCGAGTGATCTCGCGGGTCAGTTCTTCGTTAAGGCCGAAAATCATACCGGCAGCTGCAATGCCGGCGGCGTCCGACTGGGCCAGACGGGTGGCGAGGCTGATCAGTTTGACCAGGTGCCCGGCATCGCGGATATCTGCCGGCAGCGCCTGCTGGTAAAGCATGGCATCGGACGCCATGGGTCCCAGGCCCCAATCTCCGACCAGCTTGGCTGCAATTTCGGACTTGTGATCGAAATAGAACTGCCGGGTGTCGCCGGATGGGGTTTTCAGTGCGATCAGTTCGCCCACGTTATGCAGCATGCCCAGCATGAACGCCTGATCAGGCTCAGGGTAACGGGTCAGAGTTGCCAGCGCCCTGCCGATCATCGCGGTGGTAAGCGCATGACGCCAGAAGTCCCGCAGTTGCTGCCACTGGTCAGCGCCCAGCTCGTAGAGAATCTGCCGCAGCGCAGCGGTCAGCACCAGAGTGTGGAAGCGGTGGCTGCCCAGGCGCAGGAGCGCCTGTTCGATGGAGCGAATCTGGGTGGCTGTGCCGTATAGAGAGGAATTGGCGAGTGCCAGTATGCGGGAAACCAGGGCTGTATCAGCAGATACAATCTCGCTGATCGTGCGGTAGCTTTCCTCCCGGTTACAGGCTTCCAGAGCTCGAAGGGTTACCTCCGGCAGGCTGGGGAGCTGGATGTCAGGCGCAATGTCCATATCTCTGTCTGCTCTTGGAACTGGTCTTGTGACCACCTCTGCGGGTGGGTCAATTACCAACACGATTTATGTTAGCGAAAAAAATGCAGTATTAAAGGGTTAGCGGTGGTTTTTTAGGCAAAGTATTCACCATGATTCGTGGCATGTAAACTTTTTACACATATTTTAATCCGGCGCTGTCTGAATTCCGCCGGTTACAGCATCTTATTTGGCTACAGTCTGTGGACGGTTACAGGTATACTCACTCATCGATGACCGGTTCGACTTATCGAAGCTAAAGCAATGGATTCGCTCGCTGAACAGAAGGCACGCATGACGGACAAAGCCTCGCCTCCCAGGGCTCCCAGGCAGCCAAGGACGCTTGCCATTACCGGCGGAAAGGGCGGCGTGGGCAAAACGTCTGTGGCGCTCAATCTGGCACTGACGCTGGCTCGCGACGGCTCCAGGGTGTTGTTGCTGGACGGCGACACAGATCTCGCCAACGTCAGTATCATGCTGGGGCGTTACCCTCAACGCACTCTTGCCGACGTGATGTCCGGCTCCTGCACGCTCCAGGACATTATCATGACGGCGGACTACGGCCTGGACATTGTGCCCGGTGCTTCCGGCGTTGATCAGTGTATCGAGATGGAGGCTGACGCCAGCCTGCGGGTGCTCAAGGCGCTGTCCCGACTCGAGAAGCGCTATGACTATGTCATTACCGATACCGCATCGGGGCTTCAGCCGACCGGCATGCATATGATCGCGGCTGCCGAGCTGGCCTGCGTGGTGGTGACACCGGACCCGGCCTCCCTGACCGATGCCTTCTCACTGATTAAACTGCTGGTTCGCCGGGGCTATAGCCGCACACCCAGCATCCTGGTGAATATGGCCCAGGGTGCCAGTCAGGCAAGAACGGTTTTCCAGCGCCTTGAGGGAGCGGCGCAGCGGCACCTGGGCATATCGCTGCATTATCTGGGCGGCATCTGGCGGGATGAAACCCTGCGCCAGTCCGTGCTGAATCAAAGGCCTGTCGCGCTGTTACCGGAGTCCGACCCCTCTTGCCGGCAGTTTCGCAGCCTGTCGGATATGTTGAACGTCAGGTTCCGGCAAATCTCTCCGAAGAAGGCGGGAGTTGCGGCCTACTGGTACCAGGTGTCCGGCAAGCGGAAGGTCAGCCCGGTGCCGGATGAACCGGCGCCCGTCGCCGAATCCGATATTCAGTTCTGCCAGAAACTGATCGGCCAGATCAGTGACCGGATTGCCGCGAGTGGCGAGGCACCGCTGCTGCGTTATGATGCGTTTAACCAGATTTTTGCACTGTTGGGACGCACCATGGATTCAGACACGATTGAAATTCTGCGGACCGGATTGGATGCTTTACCGTGGAAAAATCTGGATGCGGATCAACGCCGTCAGGTGGCGAGCCAGCTTCGCCATCTTTCCACCGAGTTAGAGCCGGCTCCGACGACAGCGTCAGCCCCAGCCCCACACCGGGCTGCTGCACCGAACCCCGTTCCTGCGGATGAACGACGCGACAGGCCCGGGCAGCAGCAACCCTATTATGATCGCGTCAGCTTTGGTGATCAGAACCGCCTGTTGCAGGCGCTTAAAGAACAGCCTTCCGATGTGACTCTGGATCAGCTATTGCGATCCCTCGCCCAGGCCGACAGCAACCGGGGCTGACCGGTCGTTGTTGGTCACTCTGCCGCGTGTCATCAACCGGTCATGACGGCTGTGTGAGAATTGGTCCACAAAATGCAGCTGGAAAAGAACGCTCACGCCTGACGACTGAACGAACGGTTGTCGGGCAAAACACATTGTAAAGAAAAGGAGTTCTCAATATGGCCAGTAAAGAGTCAACCTCTGGCGAATCGGCTTCGAGCGTTCTGCAGCATTTGAGCGGCAAACAGGTGCTGATTACCGGTACCACGGGCTTTCTTGGCAAGGTGGTGCTGGAAAAACTGATTCGGGCGGTTCCGGATATCGGTGGCATTCATCTGCTGATTCGTGGCAACAGGGCCTACAGCGATGCCCGCAGTCGGTTCCTGAATGAAATTGCCAGTTCATCGGTGTTCGATCGCCTTCGCCAGGACGACAATGAGGCCTTCGAAAACTTCATTGACACTCGTATTCACTGCATCACCGGCGAGGTGACCAAACCGCGTTTCGGTCTTGAGGCGCCCGCATTCAGGGAACTGGCGGGTAGCATCGATGCTTTTATCAACTCGGCCGCCAGTGTGAATTTCCGTGAGGAACTGGATAAAGCGCTGCAGATCAACACGCTCTGTCTTCGTAACGTGGCGGCGCTTGCCGGGTTCAATTCTGATATGGCGGTTATTCAGGTATCGACCTGCTATGTGAATGGCAAGAACGCAGGACAGGTGACCGAATCGGTGATCAAGCCAGCCGGCGAGGCGATTCCCCGCAGCACCGGCGGCTATTATGAAATCGAAGAGCTGGTGCATCTTCTGCAGGATAAAATTGCCGATGTGCGGTCGCGTTATTCGGGCAAAATGCTGGAGCATAAACTGGTGGAACTGGGTATCCGCGAGGCCAATCACTATGGCTGGAGCGATACCTACACCTTCACCAAGTGGCTGGGTGAGCAGCTGCTGATGAAATCGCTCTCTGGCCGGTCCCTCACCATTGTGCGGCCCTCAATCATTGAGAGCGCCCTGGAGGAGCCTGTACCTGGCTGGATCGAAGGTGTGAAAGTGGCGGACGCCATCATTCTGGCCTATGCCCGCGGAAAAGTATCGCTGTTCCCCGGCAAGCGCAGTGGCATTATTGACGTCATCCCGGTGGATCTGGTGGCCAACGGCATTATCCTGTCCGTGGCCGAGGCGCTGGCGACGCCCGGGAACCGTCGCATTTACCAGTGCTGTAGCGGCAGCTCAAACCCCGTCTCCCTGGGTGAATTTATCGATCATCTGATGACGGAGGCGAAGAATCACTTCGCGGACTATAAGCAGCTGTTCTACCGTCAGCCAACCAAGCCGTTTGTGGCGGTGAATCGTCGGTTGTTTGATCTTGTGGTTGGTGGCCTACGAGTGCCTTTGTCGCTGGCGGACAAAGCCCTGCGGCTTGTCGGCCAGAGCCGGGATCTGAAAGTGTTGAGAAACCTGGATACAACCCGCTCACTGGCCACCATTTTCGGTTTCTATACAGCCCCGGATTACGTTTTCAGAAACGACGCCTTACTGGCGCTGGCTTCCCGTATGGGCGAGTCAGACCGTGGACAGTTCCCGGTGGATGCGCGCCAGATCGACTGGTCGCGTTACCTGCGAAAGATCCACATGAGTGGCCTGAACCGCTATGCCCTGAAAGAGCGGAAACGGTATAGCCCGCGTTCTGTCAGGGCCCGCAAGAAAGCGGCCTGATGATCGGCTGACCGGCATCCTGAAAGTTTCCTGAACTTTGCTGGCTGACCTGTTTTTGCCGGGCCCTGTGCCCGGTCATTTCCTTGTTGTTTCCCTGACTGCGTCTATTCTTAAAACAGGCTCAAAACTGTCTGCGCATTAGTACGTTAGTCTAATTCATTGTGCATTGGTGCGCGTGTTGAACTAGCAGGATTCTGCTTTCGGGTCGCTGGGCCCGCACGCTCAGCCTTTCAAATAATCAACAATGATGACAGGCCTCGGGTCTGACTTTAAAAGGGGAGTACCATGACTGCCAAACAGATGTATCCGGTCAGCCCGGACGTCGCGAAGCGGGCTTTGATTAATCAGGAGCAGTACGAAGGAATGTATCGCCAGTCCGTTGAGGATCCGGAAACTTTCTGGGGCGAGCACGGCAAGCGGATCGACTGGATCAAACCGTACAGCCAGGTAAAAAACACCACCTTCGATTACGACAAACTCTCCATCAAATGGTTTGAAGATGGCCAGTTGAATGCCGCCGCCAACTGCCTTGACAGGCACCTTGAAAAGCGCGGTGACAAAACGGCCATTATCTTCGAGGGTGATGACCCCGCAGATTCCCGGCACGTGACCTATCGCGAGCTTTATGAGGAAACGTGCAAGTTCGCCAACGTTCTGAAAAGTAAGGGTGTCAAGAAAGGCGATGTGGTGACCATCTACATGCCGATGGTGGTGGAAACCGGTGTCGCCATGCTGGCCTGCGCCCGTATCGGTGCCATACATTCGGTCGTGTTTGGTGGCTTTTCGCCGGAGGCACTGGGCGCCCGTATCGCCAACGGCAAATCCCGTTTCGTGATTACAGCCGATGAAGGTGTTCGCGGCGGTCGCAAGATTCCGCTCAAGAAGAATGTGGATGCAGCGTTGAGCAAAGAGCGGGCGGCCAATGTTGATCAGGTCATCGTGGTCAAGCGCACAGGCGCTGACGTGCCCTGGAAAGACGGCCGCGACGAGTACTATGAAGAGCTGATGAAAACCGCATCCACCGACTGCCCGGCAGAACCGATGAACGCGGAAGACCCGCTGTTCATGCTGTATACCTCCGGTTCTACTGGCGCACCGAAAGGCGTGCTGCACACCACGGGCGGCTACATGGTATTCACCTCCATGACCCATGAATACGTTTTCGATTACCACGAAGACGATGTTTACTGGTGTACCGCTGATTTTGGCTGGGTAACCGGGCATAGCTACATCCTCTACGGGCCGCTGGCGAACGGCGCGGTCACCGTCCTGTTTGAAGGCGTGCCCAATTACCCCGATTCCTCACGGATGGGACAGGTGGTGGACAAGCACAAGGTGAATATCCTTTACACCGCGCCAACCGCCATCCGCGCGCTGATGGCAGAGGGTGAATCCTGTATGAACGGCACCAACCGTGAGAGCCTGCGGTTGCTGGGCTCGGTCGGCGAGCCGATCAACCCGGAGGCCTGGGAGTGGTATCATCGCGTCATCGGCAACAGCCAATGCCCGATCGTTGACACCTGGTGGCAGACAGAAACCGGCGGCATTCTTATTTCACCCCTGCCTGGTGCGACCGATCTGAAACCTGGCTCGGCCACCAAGCCTTTCTTTGGAGTGAAGCCAGCGCTGGTGGATAACGACGGCAAGGTGCTGGAAGGTAAAGCAGAAGGCAACCTGGTGATTCTGGACAGCTGGCCTGGCCAGATGCGCACCATCTTTGGTGACCACGAGCGCTTCAAGCAGACTTATTTCAGCACCTATCCGGGCATGTACTTCACCGGTGACGGCGCCCGTCGGGATGAGGACGGCTACTACTGGATTACCGGCCGCGTGGATGACGTACTTAACGTGTCTGGTCACCGTCTGGGCACCGCAGAAGTCGAGAGTGCTCTGGTTGCCCACAGTAAAGTCGCCGAGGCGGCGGTTGTTGGCTATCCTCATGACATCAAGGGGCAGGGCATTTATGTCTATGTCACACTCGTTCATGGCGAGGAGCCGACCGATGAGCTGCGTCAGGAGCTGATAAAATGGGTGCGGCAGGAAATAGGCCCAATCGCATCGCCGGATGTGATTCAATGGGCACCGGGCCTGCCCAAGACGCGGTCGGGCAAAATCATGCGGCGTATATTGCGCAAGATTGCATCAAACGAACACGATCAACTGGGGGACACTTCGACGCTTGCGGATCCGGGCGTGGTTGATGATCTGATCAGTGGCCGTGAGAACTCTTGAGGAAACAACTGAATGTCACAATCCATAATCGTCGCTGATGACCATCCTCTGTTTCGGGCAGCACTGAAACAGGCGGTCAATCAGGCGGTACCTGATGCCGACACAGTGGAAGTAGACAGCATCAAGGCCCTGCAGGCGGCGGTTGAGTCGCATCCGGACGCGGATCTGGTTCTGCTGGATCTGAATATGCCGGGGGCCCACGGGTTTTCGGGTCTGGTCTTCATGCGAGGGCAGTACCCGGGCCTGCCTGTGGTGGTTGTGTCGGGCTCAGAGGAAATGCAGGTGATGCGCCGGTCCATTGATTATGGCGCTTCCGGCTTTATTCCGAAATCCGCGCCATTGCCCACCATCACTGAAGCTATCCAGGCCGTGCTGGAAGGGGATGTCTGGCTGCCAAAGGGCGTTGCCGAAAAGCTCGAGCGGATGCAGTCGGATACCACGGACTTTTCCGACAAACTGGCCTCCCTGACGCCCCAGCAGTTCCGGGTATTGGGGATGCTGGCGGAAGGCCTGCTGAACAAGCAGATAGCCTATGATCTGGATGTGTCGGAAGCGACCATCAAAGCCCACATCACCGCTGTATTTCGCAAACTCGGGGTGCGTAATCGCACCCAGGCAGTGATTGCGATCCAGCAGATGGAGATTGATCCATCGGATACGTCCTTATCCGGGAGTTAATGGGGTCGGATCACGCCAGCGGCTGATCCGACCATCGTCCCGCGATTCCTGTTCGTGCCCGCCTATTTACTTGCATACCCCAGCTTCTTGTCCACCAGGTTGAACAGTTCCTGACCCTTGTGCCACCGGTCCAGATTGTCCAGGAACTGATCCGTCAGGGCACGCTTCCAGCCGATAAAGTCACCGCACATATGGGCGGTCATCATCACGTTTTCCATGTCCCAGAGTGGGTGATCTGCGGGAAGCGGTTCTTCTTCGAATACGTCCAGTGCTGCACCGGCGATGTCGCCATTGTTGAGCGCCTTCACCAGGTCGTCCGTTTTCACCACCGGGCCGCGGCCAATGTTGATCAGTCTGGCCGTGTTCTTCATGGTCTTGAAAGCGTCCGTGTTGAACAGCCCCTCGGTCTGTGGCGTCAGCGGTGCCGCAATTACCACGAAATCCGCCAGGCCCAGTTGCCCGGTCAGATCGTCGTTGCCGTGTACTGCAACGAAATCCTCGCTGGGGCGGGGTGTGCGGGCGATGCCGTGGGGCTGGAGGCCAACGGCTTTGCACAGCCGGGCGATTTGCCCGCCAATTGATCCTGCGCCCACGATCAGCACGCGCTGGCCCTCCGCACGCTCGGTATCGCGGTGCTGCCACTTGTGTTCCGCCTGCAGTCGCAGTGACTTCGGGAAGTCCTTGGCAAACATCAGAATGGTGCAAAGCACGTACTCGGCAATGGTACGGTCAAAAATGCCCCGGGCGTTGGTGACGGTTACCTCGCCGTCAATCAGGGCAGGAAACATGAGCGCGTCTACGCCCGCGCTGGTAGCGTGAATCCACTCCAGCTTGTTAGCGGCGGGCCAGGCGGCTGCCAGCGCTTCCGTGCGGAAGTCGGTGACCATCATCACCTGGGTGCCCGGGAGGGTGTCATTCAGGGTTGCCTCATCCCAGGCAAAGCGGACTTCGGCCCGGGCTTTCAGCGCATCCATTCCCGGCGGCTCATGCTCTCCCGGCGCTGTCAGGACGGTTACAACCGGCTTGGTGTTTTGAGTCATGTTCCCTCCGCTATGAATGCAATCCGCGTAAAGGCCATAGTCTGGTATCTACCCATTCAGCGGTCAACCAGAAGGCCGCTCGCACAGGGTGCTCTGGCCGAAGGTCGTAGCCCTTGAAAGCTCCAGTTTGTCGGGGTTTTCGCGCCACTTGCCATGTTTTGGTTTTTATCTCTTGTAAGGCCTGATCATACTGGCTAACCTCCACGAACATTGTTTGTTTTATGCCCGTGTCAGGAGAGAGTTTATGGCCGAAGCCGTCAATAAAGAAACCGGTCAGGCGAAGCCCCGGAAAGTCAAATACCGGAAGACAAAGGCAAGCTGGAACCCCGCCATGCAGGCGGTGCCGGTGCCGGGCATTCGTCGCATGGTGAACATGGCGGCTTCCATGAAGGATGTGATCCATCTGTCCATCGGCCAGCCGGATCTGCCGACGCCTCCCCATGTGATTGAGGCCTATATTGACGCTCTCAATGCCGGGCAGACCGGATATACCATGGACGCCGGGCTGCCCGAACTGCTGGTGGCCCTGCGGGACTATTACAGCAGGAAATACAATCGCAAGCTGACCCGTGACAACATTCTGGTCACCAGCGGTGCGACCGAGGCGATGTACCTGGCCATTTCCGCGACGTCGGCGCCTGGCCGCCAGTTCATTGTAACGGACCCGTCCTTCCTGCTTTATGCGCCGTTGATCCGCATGAACGGCGGTGAGGTGAAGTTCGTGCCAACCCGCGCGGAGAACAATCACCAGTTGGATCCGGACGAAGTGATCCAGGCAATGGGCTCCCGTACGTTCGCACTGATTTTGAACAACCCGAATAACCCGACAGGCGCAGTGTATCCGCGATCAACGGTCGAGACGATTCTGGAAGAATGCGCCTACCGTGGCATTCAGGTGTATGCCGACGAAGTTTACGATCACCTGATTTTTGATGACGATGACTTCGCCAGCGTGTTGAACTGCTCCATGGACCTGGACAACATCATGTGCATGAGCAGTTTTTCCAAAACTTATAGCATGGCGGGCCTGCGGATCGGTTGGGTGATTTCCAGCCAGGCAGCGATCAAGTCCCTGCGCCGGCTTCACATGTTCACCACGTCAGTGGCCAATACGCCGTCCCAGTTTGCCGGTGTTGCCGCGCTGACCGGCGATCAGCAATGCGTGAGAAACATGGTGGATATTTACCGCGAACGCCGTGACAAGACCGTCGAGCTGATTGAGCAGACACCGTATATGACCGGCTACAAACCCGGTGGCGCTTTCTTTGCGTTCCCGGATCTGCCGCCTCACGTTGATGGGTCCGATGTCTGCCTGCGACTGCTTAAGGAAACCGGCGTATGCATGGTGCCCGGCGACGCCTTCGGCGAGAGTTGTACAAATGCCGTCAGGATCAGTTTCTCCACCACCTGCGAGAAGCTCGAAGAAGCCTTTGATCGCGTCATCCCCTGGATGGCGAAGCAGCAGTTCTGACCATCATGTCGGCGCTGGATTCGGTCGTTGTACAGTGTCCCTACTGCTGGGAAATGCTCGATATCAGCGTGGACCCGTCCGTGTCGGATCAGGAATACGTTGAAGACTGCCAAGTCTGTTGTCAGCCCATTGTCGTTCACGTGGTGCTCGATGAAGACCTGGTTCCAACCGTGAATGTGTGGGCTGAAAATGAGTGATGAAACAGGTAAATCTGAGATGCGTCGCAGTGTTCTGCAATTGGCGCGCGGGTTCTGTGCGCTGATCGCGCTGGCAGTGATTGGCGGTTGTGCCAGTCTGCCTTCCTATTCGGTGTCAGAGGCGACCATTGAGAGGCATCTGCAGGATGCGGTCACGGATTTTGACCGCCAGCAGTTGCAGAGCGGCTCCCCCCTCGCTTTGTCGTTGAGTAATGCTGACATCACCCTTGGCCCGGACGGGCGGAATGTCGCCGTGATTGATCTGGCGGGACAGGTTTCCCTCAATGCCCTGATGATGAAACTGCCGGTGGATATTGCCCTGAAAATGGAGGGTGCACCGGTCTACGACAGTCAGGAAAAAGCGATTTACATCCGGCGGCTTCAGCTACTGGAAAGCTCCATCGACTCATCCTTCTTCAAGGGCGATCTGAAGCCGGTCACCGATAACGTCATGCGGGTGGTGGCCCAGATGCTGGAAACCATGCCGGTCTATCGGCTGGACGAAACCAGCGCGATCGAGCGCGTGTTCGGTATGGTGCCACTGGATATACGGGTGGCACCGGGCCGCATCGAGTTTGTCAGGGCCGAGTAGCGTTACCCGGCCTTCTTCAGGCGCTCGCAGATGGCATCACCAATTTCGCGGGTTCCCCGACGACTGCCCGAGTTTTCAGCCAGGTCTGCCGCCACCGCCTCGTAAAGCGCGTCACCGGCGGCCTTTATGTGCTCATCCTGACGTCCCAGCCAGTCCAGCATGCGGGCGGCGGTAAACAGCATGGCGGTCGGGTCAGCCAGGCCTTGGCCGGCAATATCCGGGGCACTGCCGTGAGTCGGCTCGAACATGGAAGGCATGTCCGGGTCATCCGGGTTCAGGTTGCATGAAGGTGCCACGCCCATGCCGCCGGAAAGCACGGCGGCCAGGTCGGTCAGTATGTCCCCCTGGAGGTTGCTGGCGACCACGACGTCAAAAGCCCAGGGCGCCTGGACAAACTTCATGCAGGCGGCATCCACCAGTTCATGGTGGGTGGCCACATCCGGGTATTCTTCCGCCATTGCCTCGAACGCTTCGCTGTACATATCCCCCCAGTAACGCAGGGCGTTGCGCTTGGTAATGATGCAGACCTGGCTCTCGCAGGTTCTGCCGTCCAGAGTTTTGAACTGGCGGGTGGTGCCTGCTTCAGCGCGCTCTTTCGCGCGTTTCCGCGCCTGCTCGAAGCCGTACCGGATGATCCTGTCGGTGGCGCGGCGAGTGAACACCTCCATCTGGGTGGCGACCTCATCCGGCTTGCCCTTGCGCAACCGGCCACCCTGGCCGACGTATTCGCCTTCGCTATTCTCACGAATAACCAGCATGTCGATGTTCTTTGCCCGCTCGTCAGCCAGGTATTGCCGCGCGCCCGGCAGAAGCCGCGCAGGTCGCTCGCACACCCACTGGTCGAATCCTTTGCGCATCTCCAGCAGTGGTGCCAGAGAGATACTGTCCGGCAGCAGATAGCGGTTGGGATTGGATACTGGGCCCGGGTCACCCAGGGCACCAAGCAGAATGGCATCGTAGGCTTGGAGCTGCTCCAGCGCATCCGTCGGCATGGATTCGCCGTGCGCCTCATGCCAGTCATGAGAGGGCCATGGCAGGTGGGTCCACTCAAGCGCAAGATGATATCGGGATTTCAGCAGTTCCAGGCAGCGCACGGCTTCGGCGACAACCTCTGGACCTATGCCGTCACCGGGCGTCACCGCAATGCGGACATTCTTTGCCATTCCGGTTACTCCTTTGAGCGGGTTTAATCGTAAATATACAATGGTAGCGCTCAGTGTAGCCTTGTGTTTAAGTGTTTCCACATTATTTAACAGATTCAGGATGTAACGTTCGGAACTTTGTGACTATAGTTGCATCCAAGAGGCCGCATTTCGAACGAGCCCAAGATCAAGCAGAAACCGGAGTTGTTGTGAATAAAGAGAGTGTGGTGTTTCCTAAAACCCTTTTCGACGAATCCAGGTGTGAAGAGTGTGAATGCGGAGCTGGACTGGATTTTTCTTTCACCTTTGCCTTCCAGCCAATTATCGATTCGGATACTCACACCGTATACGCTTATGAGGCGTTGATTCGTGGTCCAGATGGAGAAAGCGCCTGGAGCGTTCTATCCAAGGTCAATGAGAAGAATCGCTACTCATTTGATCAGGTCTGCAGGGTGAAGGCCGTGAAGTTGGCCGCCAAGCTTAATATGCAGGCTTTACTCAGCATCAACTTCCTGCCGAACGCTGTTTACGAAGCCGAAACCTGTATTCGTACAACGCTGGCTGCGGCCAACACTTACAACTTTGACATCCGGAAGATTATTTTCGAGTTCATTGAAGACGAGGCTTTCAAATCGCTCGATCACCTGGTTGATATTGTCAAAGCCTATAAGGAAATGGGCTTTCAGACCGCGCTGGACGACTTTGGCGCAGGCTATTCACGCTTTGATCTGATGATCGCCAGCCCGACAGATATCATTAAGCTGGATATGGCACTGATCAGCGATATCCATAAAAACGCGAACAAGCAGGCGATTGTGGTCGGGATCCTGACCATGATGGAACGACTTGGCGGCAAGGTCCTGGCAGAGGGCGTGGAAACAGAAGAAGAGTATTTCTGGCTCCGCTCCCAGGGTATTTCCCTGTTTCAGGGTTACTTGTTCGCCAAGCCCGGCTTTGAAACCCTGCCGGAGCCCCATATTCCCTGCTGAAGCCCGGGCCCTGTTGGCACATTGAGGAGCCGCTTTTGTTCTATCGTTTGATTACTGTCGTCGGCGGGCTAATTTTTGTGGCCGCCCTTTACGGCCTGGTCTGGTTTTTCTGCAGGAAATTCCTTGAGCATCATGGTGTCACCGATCAGGTTTCAGACCGCGCGACGGTTCTGGCCACCTGGACTTTTGCCGGGATCAGTGTCGGCCTGTTACTGGTGGTGGCGGGCGCGTTTGTGCTGGGGCCCTGGGCTTTTTATCGCACTCTGCGCGGGCAGGACGTCCCGGTATCGGATATGGCTGCCGTCTGGTGGGGATTCGGTGTTGTAACCGCGTCTCTGCTGATCACGGCTGCGGGATTTATGGGCTTTCTCAAGCTGGTCGGCGCGTACTGACGCTCAGGCGATCTGCCGGAGCTGTTCGCGAAACCAGATCAGCGCCGGTTCTCTCTCGTAGGCTTTGTGCCAGTATAGATGAACGTCGATCGCAGGCAGATCCGCTGGTGGCGTCATAATCGCTATATCCGCGCGTTCGGCAATGATCCGGGCGTAAATTTCCGGCATGGTCAACAGCAGGTCCGAGCTTTCCACCACGCGACAGGCCGCATAGTAGTGCTGGCACCGCAGCCGGATTTCCCTCTGCACTCCAAATCTCGATAACTCGAAGTCCTCGATGCCCGGCCCTTCCGAACGGGACGACACCAGAACGTGCTTCGCTTTCAGGTAACGGTCCATGGTCAGTGTTTCCTGTGCCAGCGGGTGGTTCGCTCTGGCCAGAACCACCAGGCGGTCCCGCCGCAGGCGTTCATGGGCGGTCTGGTTGCTTACCGGCAGCAGCACATCTACGGCAAAATCCAGTTTCCCGGCGGCCAGCTGGGTTTCCATATCCCGGCGGGGAATACGCTGGCTGCTGATTTCCAGCTCCGGATAAGTCGCCAGCCTCTGCATCAGTTGAGGCAGAAAAGTGGACTCCAGAATATCCCGCAGAGCGAGGGAGTAGGTTTTCCGTTGGCTGGCGGGGTCGAAGGCGTGGAACTGATTCACCGCACCCTGAATCTGCGTCAGCCCCGGGCGCATGGACTCCAGGAATCGCCGTGCCAGGGGAGTCGGCACCATCTGATTGCCCTGGCGAGTGAACAGCGGATCGTCGAAGTGTTCTCTCAGCCTGGAAAGCGAATGGCTTACCGCAGGCTGGGTCAGGTGCAGCGCTTTGGCGGCGCGGGTCAGGCTGCCTTCCCGGTAGATAGTGTCGAACACATGCAGCAGGTTCAGATCCAGACGGTTAAGGGCCATTCCCGGTTCTCCCTGTGAATAAGCCAGGCTTATGTGGATTGATAAGAATAATTCAGTCGCGTAATAGTACAGGCGAATCTAGACTGCTGCCATATGTGTCAGACAGAGGATAGGGCAATGGATTTTACAATTTCAGAAAGAGGCCAGGACTACCTGAATCGCGTTAAAGCCTTCATGGAAAAAGAGATTTTCCCCATTGAGGAAGCCTACCACCGCGAACTGATGGCCCGGGAAAACCGCTGGGTGGTTCTGCCCATCATTAAGGAACTGAAGGCCAAAGCCAGGGCTGAAGGCCTCTGGAACATGTTCTTTCCCGACGAGACCCATGGTTGCGGCCTGCTGAACTCCGATTACGCCCTGATTGCCGAAGAAACCGGCCGCAGCTTCATCGCCCCGGAAATTTTTAACTGCAACGCGCCGGACACCGGCAATATGGAAGTGCTGATTCACTACGGCTCTGAAGAACAGAAAGCCGAATGGCTGCCCGGTTTGCAGAGCGCGGAAGCACGCTCCGCCTTCTGCATGACCGAGCCTGGAGTGGCTTCTTCGGATGCCACCAATATGGAGGCCACAGCCGTTGCGGAGGGTGACGAGGTTGTCCTGAACGGTCGCAAGTGGTGGAGCACCGGCGCGGGCCACCCCGACTGCAAGGTCGCCATCTTCATGGGCCTGACCGACCCGGATGCCCACAAGCATCGCCGGCATTCCATGGTGCTGGTGCCAATGGACACGCCTGGCGTGACTATCGAGCGGATGCTCCCGGTATTTGGAGCGTACGACGAGCCTTATGGCCACGGCGAAGTCGCGTTTGATAACGTTCGCCTGCCGAAGAGCGCATTTATCGCCGGGCCGGGTCGTGGTTTCGAAATTGCCCAGGGCCGCCTCGGGCCAGGCCGCGTGCATCACTGCATGCGCGCAATCGGCGCGGCGGAACGCGCGCTGGAACTGCTGATCAGGCGGGCTACCAGCCGCGAAGCCTTTGGCCGTCCGATTGCCAAACTGGGTGGCAATCCGGATATCATTGCCAATGCGCGGATGAATATTGAGCAGGCGCGGCTGCTGACGCTCAAATGCGCCTGGGCGCTCGATACCCGGGGTATTTCGGGCGCTTTGCAGGAAGTGTCGATGATCAAGGCTCTGGTTCCGGCCATGCTTCAGCAGATTGTGGACGATGCGATTCAGATTCACGGCGGTGCCGGTGTTAGCGACGATGATTTCCCACTGACACAGCTGTTTGCCTATGCCCGGGTTCTGCGGCTTGCCGATGGCCCCGACGAGGTCCATCGTGGGATGGTTGCTCGGTTGGAGCTGGCCAAGTATCGGACCTAGGTGCCTGGCCCAGGAGATTTGAATGCGTGCAGGGCGCCGACGGGGTGAGGGTTATCGCCCGGCGCATTTTCGTTTGTGTAGGCTGGCGCTTACAGAAGCCTGGTCAGATTGACTCAAAAGTCTGGGAGCTGATGCCGGGGACATCTTTCCAAAACCTTGTGGAGCCATGGATGGCGGAACAGAGCGTACATGGACGTATTCACAGCGTGTTTTGGAAAGATGTCCCCGGCATTAGCTCTTTCGCTGTAGCCCACAAGACAAGAACTGAAATGTATCAGACGAGGAAAAAGCCAAAATGACACAACGAGTATTCATTACCGGCGGGGCCAGTGGTCTGGGCCGGGCGATTGCATTGCGGTATGCCAAAGAGGGCGCAAAGGTCTGTATTGGTGATATCAGCGCCGACCAGGGCAGGCTGGTGGAGAACGAACTGAACAAGGCTGGCGGTGAAGGCTATTTTGTTGATTGCGATGTCCGCCGCCTGACGGATCTCGAAAAAATCTGTGAAGACCTGACCAGCAAATGGGGCGGGGTGGATGTTGTCGTCAACAACGCAGGCGTGGCCTCGGCCGGCTCCATTGAAGGCACCACCATGGCCGACTGGGAATGGATTCTGGATATCAACGTTCTGGGTGTGGTGCGCGGCTGCAAGGCCTTCACGCCGCAATTCAAAAAGCAGGGCACCGGCGCGTTTGTCAACGTGGCGTCCATGGCCGGGCTGATGCTTGCACCGCTGATGGACAGCTACAATGTATCCAAAGCCGGTGTCATTGCACTGTCGGAAACCCTGAGCCAGGAACTGCGGGATGATGGTATTCACATCAGTTGCGTATGCCCGGCGTTTTTCCAGACGAACCTGACCAGCAGCATGCGTTCGGATATCCCCGGCATTCAGCAGAACGTGAACAAACTGATGAAGCGCTCTACCATCACCGCTGAAAACGTGGCCGATGATGTTTTCCGCGCCGTGGAAAAGGGTGAATTCTGGGTACTGCCCCACGCCAAAGAACGCCGCATGTGGATGCTCAAGCGTCACGCGCCCAAGGCTTTTGATTTCCTGATGCAAATGGAAATGAAACGATGGATGAAGAAAATGGGCGGGAAAGCCTGAGCGTCCGTCTAACATAGAATCAGGAGGTAAGGGGCCGGTTCTGGAAAGACCCGTCCCCTTGCTGACGTCTTTCTAGTTAAAGGAGAGCCGAATGACCCAGATCGATCAGGCCGTCGATATCCGCGAGGGCGAAGAGCTGGATGTCGCCGCCGTTGACCGCTTCATGAAACAGGCCATTCCGGATCTGGAGGGCAGACCCGGGATCAAACAGTATCCCGGCGGCGCCTCAAATCTGACCTACCAGGTAGATTATGGCCCCCAATCCTACGTATTGCGGCGGCCGCCCTTCGGCAAGATCGCGAAATCCGCCCACGATATGCTTCGCGAAGCCAGAGTGATGCGGGCGCTCAAGCCGGTTTATTCCTACGTGCCAAATATTGTCGCCATCTGCGACGATCATGACGTTCTGGGTTGCGATTTTTACGTGATGGAGCGGCTAAAAGGCATCATCCTGCGGCAGGATTTCCCCAGGGATCTGACGCTGAGCGAAGCCGACACCCGCAAGCTTTGCCTGAACGTGATCGACAAACTGGTGGATCTGCATCAGGTGGACGCGAAAGCCACCGGTCTTGATCAACTGGGCAAAGGTGCCGGTTACGTCGAGCGGCAGATCCGGGGCTGGAGCGATCGCTTCCGCAAGGCCAGAACCGATGACGTGGGTGATTTCGAGCAGGTGATGGGCTGGCTGGCCGACAAGATGCCCAACGACATTGCCCAGGTGGTGATCCACAACGACTTCCGCTTCGACAATGTGGTGCTCAACCCCGACAACCCGTTTGAAGTGGTCGGCGTTCTGGACTGGGAAATGGCGACCATCGGCGACCCGCTGATGGATCTTGGCAACAGCCTGGCCTATTGGATAGAGGCAGACGACGAAGGCCCCTTCCAGATGCTGCGGCGTCAGCCCACCCATAAGCCAGGCATGCTGACTCGCAGGGAAGTGGTCGCATACTACGCGGAAAAGTCCGGCCTGAAGATTGATAACTTCGACTTCTACGAAATCTACGGCCTGTTCCGGCTGGCGGTGATCATTCAGCAGATCTATTACCGCTATTACCATGGTCAGACCGAAGACAGGCGCTTTGCAGCTTTCGGTCATGCCGCCAATTATCTGGAAAAGCGCTGTCAGCGGCTTATCCAGGCGAGTGATCTGTAATGGCGACGATTTATCTGATTCGCCACGGCCAGGCCAGCTTCGGCCAGGAGAACTACGACCAGCTGTCATCAAAAGGCTGGCAGCAGGGTCGGGTGCTGGGCCGCTGGCTGAAAGGCAAAATAGCACCAGCGGCGGTGTTTGGCGGCGATATGCAGCGCCATCGGGAAACCGTCGAGGCGCTCGCCGGCGGTTACGGGGATGAACTCCCGGATATGCAGGCGGTTGCGGGCCTCAATGAGTTCGACCACACCCAGGTGTTAGAGCGCTACAAGCCGGAATGGACTGACCGTAAAACAATGGCCCGCGATCTTGCGGCGTTCCCCAAGCCGGCCGGCGCATTTCAGCAGGCGTTCGAGCAGGCCATGGGGCGTTGGGTGGGGGGCGAATACGACGACGAGTACCAAGAGACCTGGTCCGACTTCCGGGGACGCGTTATCGGGGCGCTCGATGACCTGATCGACTATGCAGGCGGCGGCGACCTGCTGGTATCCACTTCGGGCGGCCCGATAGCAGTGATTGCCCAGGACCTGTTGCAGTTGAGCGATCGCAAGACGCTGGAAATGAACAGCGTTATCGCCAATTCGAGTGTTTCCAGGGTGCTTTACTCAGGCTCGCGCCGATCACTGGCCGTATTCAACAATTACAGTCATCTTGAGGCGGACGATCCGTCTCTGGTGACTTTCCGATAGTGACAACATTCGCAGAACCATTGAGGTGACCCATGAGTAAACCCGATCTTTTTGATCTAACGGGCAAAGTCGCCCTGATCACCGGTGCCAGCCGTGGCATCGGTGAAAGCATTGCGCGCACCCTTGCCGATTACGGTGCCCACGTGATCGTCAGCAGCCGCAAGATTGACGGCTGCGAGGCAGTAGCCAGCAGTATTCGTGACGACGGCGGCAGCGCCGAAGCCCGTGCCTGCCATATTGGCGAGATGGATCAGATTGAAGACATCTGGACGCACATTGAAACGACCCACGGCAAGCTGGACGTGCTGGTGAATAACGCGGCGGCCAACCCTTACTTCGGGCCCATTGAGGACACGGACCTTGGCGCGTATCACAAGACGGTGGATGTGAACATCCGCGGCTATTTCTTCATGTGCGCACGGGGCGCACAAATGATGAAGAAAAACGGCGGCGGGTCGATCATTAACGTGGCGTCGGTCAACGGCGTGAATCCGGGCCACTTCCAGGGCATCTATTCGGTGACCAAGGCCGCGGTGATTTCCATGACCCGTTCGTTCGCCATGGAACTGGGCGAGCAGAAGATTCGGGTGAACGCGCTTTTGCCGGGCCTGACGGATACCAGGTTTGCCAGCGCGCTGACTGGCAATGAAGCCATCAGGAAACAGGCCATGGCGCATATTCCCATGAAACGTGTTGCAGATCCGGATGAAATGGCGGGTACGGTGCTGTACCTGGCATCGGGTGCGTCCAGCTACACGACCGGTGCCTGTATCAATGTGGATGGTGGTTACCTGACGATCTGATGCCGGAGGGTAGTGGCTTGAAGGCTACGGCTTTCCCGATCTGAAAGCCAGATCCGGAAGCCGGAGCCCATCCCCGGTGTTAGCGGGAATCTACGGTACCTTCACTGTCGGAAATAACAATTTCGACCCGACGGTTCTGCTGTCTTCCCGCCGACGTGTCGTTGCTGGCGACCGGATACCTTTCCCCGAACCCTTTGATGTCGACGCGGTTCGGGCTGATGCCCATGTTAACCAATGCATTGCCGACCGCTTCCGCGCGCCGCTCTGAAAGGCCCAGGTTATAGGACGCTTCACCCGTGCTGTCGGTGTAGCCCTCTACCCGCACACGCCTGTTTTCGTACTCGGCCATGAATTCGGCCAGCCGAGCAACCGTCGTTTCGCCGGACGGTTTGAGTTCTGCACGGTTAAGATCGAAAAGAACGTCTCCGAGCGTCAGTACCATGCCCCGATCGGTTTGCTCTGCCTGCATTGCCTGCATTTGTTGGCGCAGGGCTTCAGCTTCCTGCCTGGCAGCGTCTGCCTCCCGAGCCTGCATCTGCAGTTCCAGATCCCGACGGCGGTTTTCCGCTGAACTGATCTGCTGCTGAAGTGCCGCACGCTTTCCCTGTTCGGCAGCAATCCGGGCGTGCTGGTTGGCCAGGTATGCGGTGTGCTCTACCAGGACGGTATCCGCACCCTCTCGCAGGAGTTGCTCAGCCCGCGACAGCTCCTCCCTTGCACTTCTCAGTTGTCGATCACCACTGCGAGCGAAATTCGGATCCTGACTTATCCCCTCGTAAGCAGCTTTTGCTTCGTCGACTTTGGCATTTTGGTCAGGGGTGCTGGCACAACCGGCCATCAATACAGAAAGACTGATCGCCGCGCCCAGAGTCACATTGCGCTTTTTCATACTGTTCTCCTGTTTCCGCTTGGGGCCTGGCTTACCGGCTTTGGTTCAGTCGCTGGCGAAGAGCTTCAATATTGGTGTTGATCTGTTCGACCGCCTGCTTTGCCTTTGCGGTGTGAGAACGTGCACCTGCGAGCTGTGCATCCACCGACGCCTGTTCCAGTAGGCGCCCGGCTTCGCGATATTCTTCCGTCTCGATCAATTCCTCGGCATCGGCGACCTTGTTCTGCGCCTGGTTCAACAGCACAGGCTCAAACTCTCTGGCATCCGACGAAACTGCCTGTTGAATTGACGATTCAGCCGTCCGGAGCTCTCCATCTGGCCGCTCGCCCGAACTGGCACAGCCGCCAACAAAAATGGCAATGCCGAGGATGCCGGCGGCGCTCAGCATCGAATTATCTTTGTTCATGCATTATCTCCTTACAGTAATGGGCAAGACTGTTCTGGTTCACCCAAACTCTGCTTATGTTTGCTGGGTTCTACGCTTGAGTCTAGCAGGAGGTTTGATGTCCCACATGACCGTATGGAAATCTTGCCCGCGGTTAGCTGTTGGCGGGCGCGCCCGTGTCCTGACCCGTGCAGGCAAGAGCGTCAAAATCACCCCTGAGTTCGGCCGCCCTGTCCAGCAGGTGGTCAAGTTGCTGCTTTTTAGCATTATTGAGCAGATCTGTCATCAGCTCCGCCATGGCCGGACGGCTCTCGGCCATCATCTGCTGATATCTGGGGCCTCGCACTGCCTCGTTATTATCGATCAGATAGCCCACCTGTTCGGCAAAGTTTTCTTCATTTCTCTGACTCAGAGTATTCAGTAATGCTTTCTGCCAATTCCGGCGCCCTTCCAGCCAGATTTCTGTCTGCTGGCCCCGGGCGTCTGACCACTGCCTGACAATGTCTGTCTGGGTGCTGTTCAGCGGTCCCAGCCAGCGTTCAATCCGCTCGCCGGTGCGCTCTGCCCGAGCCTGTTTTGCCTGCTCGGGGCTGTTGGCCAGAAACTCCTCTTCCAGCTCCGCCTGGTTTTCGGTCATATTATCTGCCAGCGCGCGAACCTGATCGTCGCTCAGGCTGGACAGCAAACGGGTAACCGGTGGTTTGGCTCTTTCCACCAGAGGTTGGAAGAACGAGACCAGCTGTTCCTGATGATAGTTCACCCTGTACCTTTCAAGGTTATTCGATCGCACATCCTGTTTTAGCTCGGCGAGCCATTCGGAGTATGCCGGCAACTGGGTGCTGCAATGCCAATCCTGCAGTGCAAGCACATCCCGGGTCAGTAGAGTTTCCTGCTGGTCTGTCATCGGTATGTAATCGTCGACCCACCACACGATGCCCCAGTCAGCGTAGCGGTAGGCAAGCTTTGTAGAGCTGCAACCGACCAGCACAAGCGTTGCAAGCAGGATCAGCCCGAAAAACCTGATGTTTATTAATCCGAAGATGTGCCCCGGTTTCATAGTGATCCTGTTAAAAAGATGCATAGAGTACTTCGGATGTGGTTTGTGAATGCCTGACAGCGTAAATAATACGATAGGTAGGAGCATTCAGATGGAAGCCGCCGGAGCAGTTCTGAGTGATAGTATCCGGGTGGTGTGACAGGCCCCGGGATAAATCTGCCATGAGAACCCCGGCATCAAACGGAGCTTTTTATTGAATGGCCGTTTTCGGTGACCCTGAGCGGGCGTGAGAGATACCGGTTGGCGGCCGGAAATGCAGCGAATACAGAATCCGGTCAAGTACCGCCTGGCCGTTCCAGGCCGGGTCGTTGTTGACCATGCCCACCACCGCCCAGGTGGTGTTGTTATCGTCGCGGGTGAAGCCGGCAATGGAACGCACGTCCTGCAGATAACCGGTCTTGATGCGGCCCTGGCCGTCCATGCCGGTATCCCGCAGGCGCCTTGCCATGGTGCCGTCCATGCCGATCAGTGGCAGTGATGCCATCAGGTCTGCGGAAAACGGGCTGTTCCAGGCGTGTAGCAGAATCCTGGCGCCCTGGCGGGCGGTAATCCGGCCATCGCGGGTCAGACCTGCGCCGTTTTCAATGACCAGGCCTGCGGTATTGACGCCTTTGGCTTCCAGCCACTGGTTGATAGTGCGGATACCCGCCAGGCGGTCGTCGGTGTCGTTATCCTGACGGTGTGCCGCGCCAATGGTCAGCAACAGCTGCCGCGCCATCACATTGCTGCTCCACTTGTTGATGTCACGAACCATGGAGACCAGGTCTGGAGAGGTGGTGGTCAATAGCAGCCTGGCGTCTTCCGGGGTGGTGGCCAAGCGATTGGCGCCGGTAAGCGCAATGTTCATGTCGGACAGCAACGAACGAATCGTGGACGCGGTGTACTGCTCGTGGGTTAACAGCGAAAGATACGCGGACGTTCTGCAGCCTTTGGGCAGCTCACCGTTCACCCGGACGGTCACGCCGCCATCGTCATGAAAGACCGGCTCCCACTCGAAATACCGGCGCGCGGGGCAGGGGGCTTCGGCACTGGCGGTTACCCGGTTGTCGATAACGATTTCGTTCAGTGCGGGTTTGCTCCAGGCCTGGGTGCCGCGTTCATCCGAGCGCACCTGAAAGTGAATCAGGTTGAGGTTGCTGAGGTAGGGCGAAGGGTGCACCAGGAAGGGCGCATTGGGATTGTCGCCGTTATCATCAAAAGCCGGGGTGTTTCCGGCGATGGTGAATACGTCGCCATCCAGGATCAGGTCGCCCTGGATGCGGCTGATACCCATGCCACGCAATTCGCCAAGAACCGTCCAGAGACGTTCAATGGTCAGTTTGGGATCGCCGCCCATGTTCACGTAAAGGTTGCCGTTCAGGGTGTCACCCTGCAAATGGCCATCGGTCAGGAACTGCGTTTCCCATTGAAAGCTCGGGCCCAGCAACTCAAGGGCCGCGTAGGTGGTAATCAGTTTTACAATCGAGCCGGGGCTCATCAGCGCGTCGGCATTGATGTATTGTTCAATGCCGGGCCCATTGAGGGGAATGGCAGCCATGCTCAGGGCTTCGTCGCTGTTCAGTGCATGCTGGGCGTAGTCTTCAACCTGGGTAGACCAGGTTTTGAACGGCTGGCCGGTAGAAGCCCGTTCGTCGGCAAGGGCCGGAACCGTGGCAACCGCTGCCAGCGCCAGTGAAAACGCGGCCATTAGCGCCTTCAGTCGCGGCGCGCCTGCCCTACGACCCGGCGTGCCGTTGGCGATGGGACCTGATACAGCGGCGATTGACTTCATGGTGTGCTGGCCCGGAAAAACGATGTAGGTTAACAATAGCTCATATTGTTTCAGCGTACTACGTGGATTGGCTATACAGAACGTTAAAAAATGCCAGTAGTGGCCCTGTTTCTAATGCGGTTTTGTTATCTTGTGTAAAACTCAATTCAGGACGTTGGCGGAGATATGGCGATGAGTATCGACAGGCGCAGATTTCTTGCCGGGGTTGGCCTGGCAGGGTTGGCGATGAATTCGCCCTTGCTGTTGGCGAAGTCCCCGGAAAAAGCCCGATCATCACCAATCACCCGTAAAATTCCCGGAACCAATGAAGCTATTCCAGCCATTGGCATGGGTACCTGGATTACCTTCAACGTGGGGGGCGACCCCATTCTGGTGGAGCAGCGTACCCGGGTTCTAAAAACATTTTTTGATCTCGGCGGCACGGTTGTTGACGGCTCACCGATGTATGGAACGGCACCGGATGTTATGGGCGAGGCGCTGGCTGCGCGAGACCGTGTGTTTGCGGCCACTAAAATCTGGACCGGGGATGAATCCGCAACCCGCGAGGAAGCCGCCCGTTCAGCCCGCCGCTGGGGGCTTGAGCCGTTTGATCTTCTGCAGGTGCACAATCTTGTGGGCTGGCAGGGGCATCTGGAAACGCTGAAGGACATGAAGTCGAACGGCGAGGTGCGCTATATCGGGATTACCACGTCCCATGGCCGTCGTCACCGTGAATTCGAGCAGATCATGGCGACGGAACCGGTCGACTTTGTACAGCTAACCTACAACCTTCTCGACCGGGAGGCGGAAGACAGGCTGCTGCCGTTGGCACGGGAAAAGGGCATTGCGGTCATCGTGAACCGGCCGTTCCAGGGTGGTTCACTGTTCCGCCGGTTCCAGTCCCGGCCGCTGCCGGGCTGGGCTGCGGATGCGGGTGTCAGCAACTGGGCAGAATTCTTCCTGAAATTTATTGTCTCCCATCCGGCGGTGACCTGCGCCATTCCGGCAACCACGAAAGTGGAGCACATGAGGGAGAACATGGGTGCTCTTTACGGGGAGCTTCCGGGCCCCGGTCAGCGGCAGCAGATGGCGGACTATGTGAGGTCGCTCTGAATGAGCTACTCACTGCAGGATCTGGTGATGTTCGGGCCGGAGGTATTTTTCCGCCTGTTTGTGCGGATTAATCAGGATGTATGGCCCTGGACGCTGCTGGCGGTATTGATTGGTCTGCTCTTACCCCTGTTGCTTTTGAATAACCGGAGCAGGTTCAGACGGATGGGCCTGACGCTGGTGGGACTGGCCTGGGTGACCAGCGGATACGGCTTTCTGGTGGGTTATTTCGGCCCCATCAACTGGCCCGCAGAAGGTCTTGGCTGGGCGTTCGTTGCCTTGGGAATTCTGTTCGCGCTGATGGCGGTTTTTGGCAGGTCTCATCCAGGGCCTTCACGGCGTGGCCTGTTTGTAGTCGGCTGGTTTCTGGCGATTCTTTGCCTGCCCTGGTTGACGGTTGCCGAATCTGGCAACTGGCAAGCACTCGGTGTGTTTGGTCTGGCCCCGGGCACAACAGCGGCGGCGGGTTCTCTGGCGCTGGCGTGCATCAACAACCCCTGGCGCTGGGCCTGTCTGCCGGTTCCGATAATATGGATTGTGTTCAGCGCGGCTACGTTCTGGGGGCTGCGGGCCGAGTGGTTACTGGTGCTGCCTGCGGCCACGCTGATGTCTGTCGGCTTTGCCCTCTGGCTCAGTCCCAGGCAGGGGCGAAGCCCGGGTTAGCGATCCGTTCGTTGCGGTCAAGCTTATCAATCCGGGCAATCTCATCCGCGCTCAGCTTGATATTCAGCGCCTCCAGATTGGCCTTTTGATGGGTGGCCCGCGTGGACGATGGAATAACCACGACGTCTCGCGAGGCTACCCACGCCAGGGCAATCTGCGCCGGTGTCACGTTTCGCGCTTCAGCGATACCGATCAGGGTTTCGTCGTCCATCACTTTGCCCACCGCCAGGGGCATGTAACCGGTCACGGTCATGCCGAGTGACTGTGCATGCTCGACAACTTTGCGATTGGCCAGAAACGGATGTACTTCGACCTGGTTGGTCAGAATGGTGCCTTCACCAAGGATACTGACCGCCTGGTCCATCTGGGCGCAGGTGAAGTTGGAAACGCCAATGTGGGTCGTAAGGCCCTCACGCTGGGCGTCTTTCAGGGCACCAAGATACTCCGCCATCGGTACCTGATCGTCCGGTGAAGGCCAGTGGATCAGCGTCAGGTCGACGTGATCGGTTTTCAGCCGGGCCAGGCTGTCGTGCAGGCTGTTGATCAGATCATTTTTTTCAAGCTGATCGTGCCATATCTTGGTGGTCAGAAAGATCTCGCGGCGGGGGATGCCGCTGGAGGTAATACCGTCACCCACCTCGGATTCGTTATCGTACATCTGGGCGGTGTCAATATGGCGATAGCCGAGTGAGAGTGCGCTTTTGACGGCGTCTCTGGCCTCGTTCCCCTTGAGTCGGAACGTACCCATGCCAATTCCGGGAAGTGCACTGTCTGTCATTCTGATCTCCTCTGATGTCTCAGTTTGTACGCGGACAGGTCTTTCCAGAACACGCTGGAAAGACCTGTCCGCTTAACCTGTCTGGTATGTTTGTGGATCCGGCTGACTGGTTCTTCAAGTGGCTGATGGTTATCATACGGCGCTTTTGACACCGCAGCTTAAAATAAGGTGGTTATATGATGACTGGCCATTGCCTGTGTGGCAGCGTCAGCTTCGAGTACGACGGCCCGTTGGGACCTGTAGCACTGTGCCACTGCAGCCAGTGTCGCCGCGCCCATGGCAGCGCATTCTCGGCCAGCGCGCCGGTTCAGACTGTTCGTTTCCGGTGGGTAACCGGCGAGCAGAGCATCCGCGAATACGAATCCCGGCCCGGGAAATACCGGGCATTCTGCGCTAATTGTGGCAGCCAGCTTTACAGCCGGGTTGATGCCATTCCCGGCATTCTTCGTTTGCGGGTCGGCTTAATCAACGAGCCCCTTGGTAAAGGCCCGGCGCAGCATGTGTTTGTGGGCTCCAGGTCTGACTGGTTCGAGATCACCGATCAGGTGCCCCAGTTCGAGAAAACCGAGAGAACCAATGATCCGAACTGAACGATCATTCCGCGGGCACGACCCGGTAGATCCTGCCATTGCTGTTGTCAGTCAGTAGCCAGAGAACCCCGTCCGGTCCCATCCGGACATCGCGGATGCGCTCTTCAAGGTCCAGAAGCAAGTCCTCTTCTTCTATAAGTTTCCGGCCGTCAAACCGCAGTCGTACCAGCTTCTGCAGTTTCAGTGCGCCCACAAACAGGTCGCCCTGCCAGGCGGGGAAAACATCGCCGGTGTAAAAAGCCATCCCGGAGGGAGCAATGGATGGGTCCCAGTAGTGCAGCGGGTCGGTAACGCCCTCCATGGTGGTTTTGTCGGTAATCGGAAAGCCGCTGTAAGCAATGCCATAGGTGACCTCGGGCCAGCCATAGTTGGCGCCTGACTCGAGCACATTCACTTCGTCCCCGCCACGGGGACCGTGTTCGTGGGTCCAGATCTCGCCGGTCTCCGGGTGCCGGGTCATGCCCTGAATGTTGCGGTTGCCGTATGTGAAAAACGTATCGTTGACGCTGCTTTTGTCCAGAAACGGGTTACCCGGTGCAGGTTCGCCATTCAAGGTGATGCGGTGCACACCGCCGGCATCGTCGTTGGTTTTCTGGGCCCGCTGTTTCTCCCCGCGGTCGCCAACCGACACGTACAGGTTGCCTCCGGTATCGAATTCCATCCGCCCGGCAAAGTGGCGTGAAGTACCGCTGCGGGGAAGGGCTTCAAAGATCACCTCCAAATCCGTGAGCTTGTCCCGGTCGAAGGTTGCCCGCGCGACACGGGTGGTCATGCCCTGACCACTCTGCCGGTGTGCGTAGCTCAGAAACAGTGTGCGGTTTTCGGCAAAATCCGGGTGCAGAACCACATCCAGCAGGCCGCCCTGGCCGGCGACCACCAGTTCCGGAACACCGCCGACAGGCTCAGGCTGCAGCTCACCATTCTTGATCAGGCGCAGCCGGCCAGCCCGCTCGGTGACCAGTTGCGAACCGTCCGGCAGAAAGGCAAGGCTCCAGGGGTGTTCAAGGCCCTGGGCAACGGTCTCAAGTTGGAAGGATGGGCCGTCCGAGTGAAAAACCTTGTCGGCGAATGTCAGCGGCGACACAAGCAATGCGGAAAAGATCGTTAGGGTTGCCATTCCTGATGCGCAGGTCCAACGTTTCATTTTTGACTCCTGAAGATCGGTACTCGAAATGCGATGACTGTAGCCTCGTAGACTATACACCGCGTCCAGCCAACTGTATGACATAAAAAAGCCACCGCGCCCGGCGAGACCGGAGCTGAAAATAAGGCGCCTATGCCTGTCCTGTCTGAACCTGCCACTGGGCCGAATAGGGGCCGCCGGTTTTGAGCAGTTGGCTATGGGTGCCGGATTCCACTACCCGGCCATCGGCGATTACAGCAATGGTATCCGCGTCCACGATGGTAGAAAGCCGATGCGCAATCATGATCACGGTGCGGTTGTGGCCAATACGCTTCAGTGAGCGCTGAATGGCGGCTTCGGTTTCGTTGTCCACGGCGCTGGTGGCTTCGTCCAGCACCAGAATTGGTGGGTCTTTCAACAGGGCGCGGGCCAGGGAAAGCCGCTGGCGTTGACCGCCGGAAAGCCTGATGCCGCGTTCGCCCACCGGAGTTTCCAGCCCTTCCGGAAGGGCCTCGATAAAGCCCCAGGCTTCAGCGGTTCTGGCCGCCTCCATGATCTCGGCATCGGTGGCATCGGGCTTACCGTAGGCCAGGTTTTCGCGAATACTGCCCTCAAACAGATAGACGTCCTGGCTGACCAGGCCGATGGCGCCGCGCAGGGATTGCAGGTTCAGATTCCGAATCGGTTGGCCATCGATCCGGATATCCCCCTGGTTTGGATCATAAAAACGCAGCAGCAGTTTGATCAGCGTTGACTTGCCAGAGCCGGTGGCGCCCACCAGTGCCAGCGTGTGACCGGCGGGCACGCTCAGGCTGATGTCGGTGGTGCCGGCACCGCTGGATGGATAGTAAAAGCTTACTCCGTCCAGCTCTACGGCGCCTTTTACCGGTTCTGTCAGGGCTTTGCCACCCTCGTCCCGCACGTGCACCGGCTCGGCAAGCAGGTCCAGAATTCGCCGGGTGCTGGCCATGGCGCGTTCGAACAGGTCGATGACTTCGGCCAGCCCGGTCAGTGGCCACAGCAGCCGCTGGGTCAGAAACACCAGAACACCGTAAGCGCCGACATTGAGGTTGCCTTCCAGCGCCATCATGCCGCCGACGGTAAAGGTGGCCAGAAAGCCCGCAAGAATGGCCATGCGAATGATGGGAATAAACGCGGAACTTATGCGGATAGCCCGGCGGTTGGCCTGCACGTAGGCCTCGCTGCTTTCTTTAAGCCGCGCTGCTTCCCGCTGCTCTGCGGTAAAGCTCTTGATGGTGGCGATGCCACCCAGGTTGTTCGCCAGGCGGCTGGAAAGGTCACCCACTTTTTCCCGTACATCGGCATAGAGCGGTCCGGCCCTGCGTTGGAAGTAGAAGGCGCCCCAGATGATCAGCGGAATGGGGGTAAAGGCCAGCAGCGCAATCAGCGGCGACAGCACAAAGAACACCGCGCCCACGGCCAAAACCGTGACGACCACCTGAATCATGGCGTTAGCGCCGCCGTCCAGAAAGCGCTCAAGCTGGTTGACGTCGTCGTTCATGGTGGCCACCAGCTGGCCGGAGCTGCGGGCCTCGAAGAAGCTCATATCCAGGCGCTGGGCGTGTTCATAGGCATCTTGCCGCAAATCGGATTGCAACCGCTGGGCCAGGTTGCGCCAGAGGATCTGGAACAGATATTCGAACACGGATTCCCCGGCCCAGATGAAGAAAGTCAGCACCGCCAGAATGGTGATCTGCTCCTGCGCGGTTTCAAAGCCCAGACCCGCGACAAAGCTCTCTTCCTGGTTGACCACTACATCGATGGCCACACCGATCAGAATTTCCGGGGCTATGTCGAAGAGTTTGTTGATCACCGAGCAGGTTGAGGCCGCAATAATCTGCCTGCGATAGCCACGGGCGTAGGTGAGCAAACGAACAAGCGCCGAGAAACTGGAGGTCTGGGACATGGGGTGGCCTTTGAGCGGGTAAAGGACGCAGAGGTTAAAGCCTGGGGCTCAGTATTTAAAGAGAATCATTATCACTGACGTGACTGAGTGTTCTTCTGGCGTTGCAGCCACCGGTCGAGTTTGTCGGCGAATTCCTTGCGGTCGTTCTGGCTGAAGGGAGCCGGACCGCCGGTGACCTGGCCGGCATCTCGCATTTCTTCCATGAAGTTGCGCATGGCCAGGCGCTGGCGGATGTTTTCCCTGGTGAAGGCCTGGCCTCTGGGGTTGAATACGTCGGCCCCCTTTTCGATGGCTTCGGCGGCCAGTGGAATATCCTGGGTGATCACCAGGTCGCCTTTGTGCATCTGGTCCATAATTTCGTTGTCGGCCACGTCGAATCCCTGGGGTACCTGGAGCCGCCTGATATAGGGGTTCGGGGGCAGGGTGATGATATGGTTGGCGATGAAAGTTGTCTCGACCTGCCAGTGGGCGGCGGCCCGGCACAGTATTTCCCTGATGGGCACGGGGCAGGCGTCGGCGTCGACCCAGATTGGCATGTTTGGTTCCTTTGTCGGATTGGCTCTGGCGGTAAGTTTACCTTTTGTTGTTGTGAGCCTGGTAGATATGATCCACGTACTTATTTATAGGTCTTCACCCTTGGCGGGCCTACGCCATTGGGACGGACTTTCCAAAAACCGCTCCAAGCACTTCCCTGTGGCTTGTCTCCGGCCATCCCTGGCCTACGACATTTTTGGAAAGTCCGTCCCAATGGCTTGATAAAGCCGAGGATAGAAGTCCGCGAAACCTTGGCCGCTTGTGGCCGAAAAACAAGGTGATTTATGAAAGCTCGACTTTTTTCTTCCGCCATTCTGGCTCTCATCATGGGTGCGATTTTCATGGCCCCCTATGTTGCCCGAGCCGATGATGCGGAGGCACTGAAGGCACTGCGCGACGGCCAGGCGATTCTGATGTTGCGGCACGCGCTGGCGCCCGGGACGGGGGATCCGTCGAATTTCGATGTGGATGATTGCAGTACGCAGCGTAATCTCAACGACACCGGGCGACAGCAGGCCCGGGCCTGGAAGCCGTTTCTTGAGAACCAGGGTATTACCGAAGCTCGGGTATTCAGCAGCCAGTGGTGTCGTTGCATGGATACGGCCACAGGAATGGATATGGGTGAGGTGACGGAGTGGCCATCGTTGAACTCATTTTTCCGCGATCGTGGCGACGGGCCCGAGCAGACGCAGGATACCATCGACCGGGTTAATAGTCTGCCGGCCGGGGCGCCGGTGGTTCTGGTGTCACATCAGGTGAATACGACGGCTTTGACGGGGGTGTACCCGGCGTCCAATGAGGGAGTGATTATCGCGCTGCCGTTGGATGACAACCCGGATGTCCTGGCGCGGGTGTCGCCAGGCCGTTGAGGTCGACTGATGAAGGCCTTTATTGCGCAGAGGCGGCCTGAATCTGTTGTTCCAGCTCCCGGGTCAGGCCGGGCTCAAGCTTCAGGGCGCTGGCGAGCTGTTCCAGCCAGGCTCGCTCCATGGGATTCTGATTGTCGATCATCACGGCGCTGACGATGTAGATTTCCCGGCTGGCCTGGGGTGAGTCTGCGGCTCTGGCCAGGGCTTCGGCATCCAGCGGGGCGTCAAACTGTTGCTGGATCCAGGCGTTCAGTTCGTCGTCCGGGCCGAGTTTTTCGATTTCCTGGGTAAGAAGGGTGCGTTCGTTGCTGTCTATATGGCCGTCCGCCCGGGCGGCCATGATCATGGCCTGCAGGATTTCCAGTCCTCGTTGTTCCTGTTGCTGGCCCTGTAGCTGCTCGATCGGCTGGCCCTGTTGTTGCAGCTGTTGCGGAGACTGGGTTGCTGCACCGCCCTGACTGGATGACTGGTAGTTCTGGTAAGCCTTCCAGGCCAGAAAACCGGCACCGGCCAGGGCGCCGTATTTCAGAGCCGTGCCGCCCATTTTCCGGCCCCGTTTGGAGCCGACCATCATGCCCAGTGCGCCGCCACCCAGCAGGCTTTTCATGTCGAAGCCGGAACCCGATCCCGAACCGCCACTGCCCTTGAGCTGGCTGCCAACACCGTTCATCATTTTGTTGACGTCGAATCCGCTGCCGCCAGACTGGCCGCCCTGTGCCTGCTTCATGACCTGATTCAACACTGACATTACGTTCATTTTTCGGCTCCTGTTGATTCGCCTGGTCATTATCCCTCAGGCATTCTACGGCGTTATTTGCCTCCGTGGCATGAGCCACGGATTAATTTGTAGTCACCTGAGGACCAATTTAGTTCCATGGGTCATTCCCGACGGTTTGAATGAATATCAAACAAGGAGCCCCGATCTGAAACTCAGGGGGCGGCGATTACGCTGTCCAACTTCGGTACAATGACGCAGCAGTCTTCGAATCCGGTTGTCTTGCCACCCGGACTAATGTGCCGGGAGTATCTCCAGGGCAGACAACTTCTATCGATATTAACGAAAGAGTGTTCCATGAAAGCAATTGTTTGGGCCATAACAGCAACGATTCTTGTCCTGTCTAACGCCGCAGCGCTGGCGGAAACTTACACCCGGGGCGCGGTGTCTATCATTGACCCCTGGAGCCGGGAAACACCGCCGGGGGTATCCAGGGGTGTCGCTTACATGATGATCACCAATCATGGCGACAGCGTAGTGACCCTGACCGGCGCGAAAACCACCAGGGCCGGGGATGTCACCCTTCATCAAAGCAGAATGAAGGGGGATCTTGTCACCATGGAGTATGTGGAGGGTGGCCTGACCATTGCGGCAGGTGAAACCGTGGCGCTGGAGCCACGGGGTTATCATTTTATGCTGGATGACCTTGATCGGGCCCTGGTGCGCAACGAAAGTGTGGCCATGACGGTGTTTTTCGACGGCGCCGACGCGGTGGACATCAATGTCCGGGTGAAGTCCCTGGGCGACATGGATCACATGGACCACTGACGGCAATCCGGCCGGACGCTGCCGTTATTCGGTTTCGGCCGCCCAGCTTCCATAGGCCATATCCGCTACCCGGGCGATTTCGTCCTCGGGCACGGCGTCAATGTCTCCCAGCTCCAGCTTGTCGTAGTGAAACGCGTAAAGTCTGGATGCAAATTCCGCAATCGGCAGGGACGCCTCGCCGCGGATTTCCCCGTGACCCGAGGTTGAGCAGTTGATGTCCTGGCCCCAGTCCTGGCCGCTGTCATTGTTGGGGTTGAAGAAATACACCCGCATGTTGTTGTCGGGGCTCAGGCAGACCCTCCGGATAACAATCGCGTGGCGGCCCACAAAGCGCGCAGCACTGTCGGTGACGGCGATGCCCGCCGGCTGGGGGTGAATCAGGGGCATATTGTCGTTAAAGAAGGGGTGGTAACTGGCATAAAAGTGCCGGATAAACCCGTCGTAATCGACAATGTCGCCGGTTGTAACGTCGGTGACCACCCGAAAACCGTGATTGACCCACCAGCCATAGAACTCCGGGTTGATCCAGCGGTGGGCGTCGTCGTCGCGCTCACTGCAGCGGCGCCACATTTCGCCGTATATCCGGTCAAGATGCGGAATCAGGATCAGTGACACCGGGTCCACGTCTACCGGCACTTCAGTGACGAGGCCGACCTCCAGATGCTTTGATGACACCTCGTCGCCTTCAAAGCGTATCAGGATTTCGTTGTCCCTGGCCGCCCACGCCAGCAACTGCAGTAGATAGTCAGCCTCATGATCTGCCCACAGGCAAAGGCCAATGGCCGACTGGCAACTGGGGTTGTTACCCTGGCCCACCCCCAGAGGTTGCCCCAGCAGATTCAGTACCCCCGCTAACAGGAATACCCGGGGGCGGTGGGCGTCCCCGAACACTCTGCGTATCAATTCGCGATTTTCATCCGAGACCCGCAGTTCAATCTGCCGCCAGAGCGCCTGGGCGACGGCGGGGGTGAACAGAGACCCCCGCTCCAGCATCATGGCCAGGCCGAACACGGACTGACAGGTTTCCGGGAAGATGGCTTCATCAATCAGTTTTTTCACCAGCTCGTTATAGCAGAGCAGGTCGTCCTGGCCGGTCATGGTCAGGCCCAGGGCGTTGGGAAGCAGGTCATCTTTTTTCTGTGCGCGTAAAAACCGCAACAGTACCGCATGGTAAGGCGATGCCAGCCCGGTATCGTGCATGGAGTAGGCCAGCTGCGAGATCTCTTTTGCCAGCGTTTCCCCATCCATGAGTTCCAGCCGTTCAAGGTAAAGGTCGGTGCCCGGGTCTTCCCGGCTGCCCGGCGTTGGCGCAAACAGTGCGCGCACCAGGCGGGCGGCCTGTTCATTGCCCGAGGTTTCCAGGGTTGGATCGTAAAGGCAGGTGGCAATCTGCCCGATCATTTCGCGTATACCGTCTACCTGGACCGGGCGCTGCTTAAGCAGCCGCCAGACTTCACCTACAAGGCTGTCCAGCAGACTGGCGTAGCCCAGATGCTCCACCAGATAGGCGTATAGTGACTGGACAATAAACCCCAGTTGTTCGGGGCGCTCGCGATCAGCTTCGGAAAGCGTGCCGGACAGCAGGTCCAGGTTCAGGGCCATAACCTGGGTCAGGAAGTGCGACGCCTGTTCCGCGGAAATGCCCGGATGAAAGTAATCACCACGGACCACTGCCAGCATCCGCAATTCGCTGATCGCTTCGACGATAGCCGTAACAGCACCGGCGGACCGGAGTGACTGCTTGGCAAGCACGGGCTTGAGCAACGAGGGTTGCGCCCAGTCGCTGCTGCCAAAAATACCGGCGGCTTCCAGAGTGAAGACGCGGCGATAGAGCACGTCAAAGCCCCCTGGCAGGGTCATCAGTTGGCGCGAACTTTCCAGAAGCCCCATGCTGGATGCGGTATTGTCCGACTTGCGCGCCTGGGCAAAGTTGGCGATTGCAGTATCGAGCTGCATGGATGCTTCGTCGAGTGCGGGATTACCGGATAGGCTCAAATCAGGATGTCCTCGTTGGTTTATTCGGTGCGCTGTTTCAGGGTGCCATACTATAACGGAAGGCCAGCTTTAGCATTTGTAACTTTATGTTGCTACAGAAGCGGGCCAGACACAAAAAAGGCGCGGCCGTTGCCGGCCGCGCCTTTTCAATTCAGGTTAATGATCAAGCCAGATCGAATCGATCTGCGTTCATCACCTTGTTCCATGCAGCGACGAAGTCCTTGACGAACTTCTCTTCGTTGTCGTCCTGGGCATACACTTCCGCGTAGGCACGTAGGATCGAGTTGGAACCGAACACCAGGTCAACGCGGGTCGCAGTAAACTTGGTGTTGCCGCTCTTACGATCCACAATGTTGTAGGAGTTTTTGCCAGTGGGCTCCCAACGATTCGCCATGTCGGTGAGGTTCACGAAAAAGTCGTTGGTCAGCTGGCCAACGCGATCCGTGAATACACCATGCTTGGTGTCACCATGGTTGGTACCCAGCACCCGCATACCACCGAGCAGAACGGTCATCTCAGGTGCAGTCAGGCCCAACAATTGGGCACGGTCCAGAAGCATTTCCTCCGGCTTGACCACATAGTCCTTCTTCTGCCAGTTGCGGAAGCCATCGGCCAGCGGCTCCAGAGGCGCGAAAGACTCTGCATCGGTTTGCGCGTCAGTAGAGTCGCCTCGACCCTTCTGGAACGGCACGTGTACTTCGTGACCCGCGGCCTTGGCAGCCTTCTCGATGCCAAGATTACCGCCGAGAACAATCAAGTCAGCAATGCTGGCGCCGGTTTCGGAGGAAATCTTCTCGTAGACCTTGAGCACTTTGGCCAGTCGGTCGGGCTCGTTGCCCTGCCAGTCTTTCTGCGGGGACAGGCGAATCCGTGCACCGCTGGCACCACCACGCATGTCAGAACCACGGTAGGTACGGGCGCTGTCCCATGCAGTGCTGATCAGTTCATTCAGGCTGAGTCCCGCTTCATCGATCTTCGCTTTTACCACTTCCTCGATGTAGTTGGTTTCGCCCTGGGGAACCGGGTCCTGCCAGATCAGATCTTCCTTCGGTACGTCTGGGCCGATGTAACGGGCTTTCGGCCCCATGTCACGGTGGATAAGCTTGAACCAGGCGCGCGTAAAGCAATCTTTGAAGTAGTCCGGATCCGCCATGAACTTTTCACAGATGGCACGGTACTTCGGATCAACCTTCATCGCCATGTCGGCGTCGGTCATCAACGGCATTTTGCGCGTCTTCATGTCGGTTGGGTCGACGGGCATGTGCTCTTCTTTGATGTCGATCGGCTCGTACTGATTGGCGCCAGCCGGGCTCTTCGTCAGCTGCCACTCGTAGCCGAATAGTGAGTCAAAGTAACCCATGTCGAACACGGTCGGATTGGCTGTCCAGGCGCCTTCAATGCCGGAGGTCACCGCGTTGGTGGCCTTACCGTCCATATTCGGGTTCATCCAGCCAAAGCCCTGAGTTTCGACATCCGCACCTTCTGGCTCGGGCCCAAGTGCCTCTGCGTCGCCGTTGCCGTGCGCCTTGCCGACCGTGTGACCGCCAGCGGTCAGCGCCGCAGTTTCTTCGTCATTCATCGCCATGCGTGCAAAGGTTTCACGGATGTGATCAGCGGATTTTTGCGGATCAGGCTGGCCGTTGACACCCTCAGGATTCACATAGATGAGGCCCATCTGGACAGCAGCCAGCGGGTTTTCCATGGTTTCCGGCTTGTTGATGTCGTCGTAGCGCTCTTCAAACGGCGCCAACCACTCTTTCTCCGATCCCCAGTATATATCTTTTTCGGGGTGCCAGATGTCCGGGCGGCCGTAGGAGAAACCGAAGGTCTTCAAACCGAATGACTCGTACGCGATGTTACCTGCCAGGATGAACAAATCCGCCCAGCTGATCTTGCTGCCGTACTTTTTCTTCAACGGCCACAAAAGCCGGCGTGCCTTGTCCAGGTTGCCGTTGTCCGGGAAGGAGTTCAGCGGCGCGAAACGTTGAGCGCCTGTACCGCCGCCGCCCCGGCCATCGGCGACACGGTAGGTGCCGGCTGCGTGCCACGTGAGCCGGATCATGAAACCACCGTAGGTGCCCCAGTCAGCCGGCCACCACTCTTTGCTCTCAGTCAGCAGCGCGTACATGTCTTTTTCCAGCGCGCGGTGATCAAGCGTCTTTACTTCTTCCCGATAGTCAAAGTCCTCGCCGAGAGGATTGACCTTGGTATCATGCTGGTGAAGGATGTCGAGGTTCAGATTCTCCGGCCACCAGGCAACAGGATCTCCTTGATGCTGGGTGTGGGAACCATGCATCACAGGGCATTTTCCGCCGCTGCCTGCAGTGCTGTTATCGCTCATATCTCTCTCCGATCCCGATTGATGTTTTGAATTGCTTATCCCAGGTTTTTCAGCTACCCGTAAGATACACTATTTATAACAATCGTGAGCGATTGGCACAATTAAGATTTAGCGACTGATACCATAGCTCCGGTTTATTGATGAGGGTTGTGTTAACAGGCCTTTTTCAGGGTCTTCCGGAGCGAATCCGGGCTTCAGGGTCCGTTCTCTTTTTCAGTCTCGAACAGTCAGAATTCATCACGCGAGGTTCTATGCAGGTAAATGAAACAGTCGTTATTACCGGCGCCAATCGGGGCATCGGTCTTGAACTTGCCCGTCATTATGCAGGTCAGGGCTGCAACGTCATCGGCGTCTGTCGTGAGCGCTCGGAGGAGCTTGATGCCGTGGCCTATTCGGTCATTGATCGCATTGACCTTACCAGTGAGACCGGCATTCGTGCCCTGGTCGATCAACTCCAGGGTACGAGCATCACTCTGCTGATCAATAACGCCGGCCTGCTCCAGGATGAAAAGCTGGGCAGCATCGATCTTGATTCCATCCGTACCCAGATGGAAATTAATGCCTACGCACCGCTGCGGGTTGCAGAAGCTCTGGCCCCGCAGATTCCGCAGGGCGGTAAGATCGCGAATATCACCAGCCGCATGGGCTCGATTGCCGATAATGATTCCGGCGGTCGCTATGGCTACAGGGCGTCCAAAGCCGCCCTTAACGCCTTCGGCAAATCACTGGCCATGGATCTGAAACCCCGCGGTATCGCAGTGGCCCAGCTGCACCCTGGCTATGTCCAGACCCGCATGGTGAATTTCGGCGGCCTGATTACACCGGAGGAGGCCGCAAAAGGGCTGGCCGCCAGGATTGATGGCCTCAGCCTGGAAAATTCCGGCTCCTTCTGGCACAGCAATGGTGAAGAGTTGCCCTGGTGATCGTCCTGTGAGCCGGTCCAGAAGCCGCATTTCGACAACCGCCGCCCTGGGCTTTCAGGGCGCTATCGCGCTGGTTGGCGCTCTGGCGGTCTGGGTAATGGGCATCAGCGACCTGGCTGGCGACCCGGGCTGGTTCGGGGCTGTTATCTGGGGTATTGCCGGCAGTATCGTCACGTATATCCTGCTCAGTGCTCTGGCGAGGGCGCCCGGGCGCATCCGGGACTCCCTGGCCGGGCACATGCGCCAGCTCCGGAGGTTTGCCAATGAATATTCCTGGCGCGTATTGGTGATTCTGGCGATATTGGCCGGCGTGGGTGAAGAGCTGTTGTTTCGCGGTGCGGTTCAGGGCTGGCTTGCCTGGCACCTGAACGATGGCCTGGCGATTCTGGCGGCGTCAGTGTTGTTCGGGCTGGTTCACTACCTTTCGTTTACCTATTTTGTGATGGCCACCGGGCTTGGTCTGGTTCTGGGGGTTGCGTACTGGATGTCGGACAGCCTGATGCTGGTGATGGTATGGCACGGGGTTTACGATATGATTGCGCTCTACAGCCTGCGTCGCCACCCAAACCAGTTTGGCGTTCATTAGACAGTGAGGCATTTCGTGATCAAGGCGTTTTTTATAAAAGTGTTCTGGCCCATTCTGTATTTTTTCGAGAAAGGGGCAGGGCCGGGACATGCCCCGGGTTATCGACCCTCCCACCGGAAAATTCTTTTCGCCGTTGGTTTTCTGTTTTTCGTGCTCTCTATGACAGCTCTCTTTTTCGTGCTGTTTACGGGCACTCTGGGCGGGCTTTTCCCTGTTGTCGTTTTCTTTGTGATCAGTCTGGTCTGCGCGGTGGTTTCTGCTCTGGGTAGCGATCACGCAGTGGCCAGGATCTGGGGTAACCCGCATTCCGGCGAGTGAACTGGCTGCGTGGGGCCGGAGTCAAAATCCGGCCCCTTACGACTGAACGACTGCCGGCTCGACTGTGTCATCGGGCTCGACGATCGCGCAGTTGCGCCCGGCGGCTTTCGCCCGGTAAAGCATTACATCGGCCCGGCTGATGGCATCGTTGATGCCCAGGCCGGGCTCATACTCTGCAATGCCGACGGACATTGTCAGGTGAATGCCGGCCAGCGCCGACCTGGAAATGGCGTCGCGGAACCGCTCCGCAAGGTAGCGGGCAGCGTGACGGTCAATACCCGGCGCCGCCACCAGAAATTCATCGCCGCCCCAGCGGGCCGCCAGGTCCACCTCCCGAACAGTGTCGGAAATCGTGCGGGCAAAATCCCTGATCACCTGGTCACCCACTTCGTGGCCATGTTCGTCGTTAATGGTTTTGAAGTGATCCACGTCAATCAGAATGATTGCCATGGGTTGATGGTAACGGTCGGACAGAGCAGCCTCTCTGGACAGGAAACGCTGGGCGCCGAAGCGGTTTGCAAGCCCCGAAAGGGCGTCGGTTTCAGCGCGGTGCTCGAGCATTTCGGCCCGGGCAAAGGCGCTAATCAGTCTTTCCCGCATATGGGTCCCGGCGCTGGTCAATGCCAGAAGAACCAGCAGGAACAGGTGGATGCGCAGCAGGTACACCCAGTTTTCACAGTTCTGGGCGGCATCCATCAGGCAGGCTGATACTTCGTAAGAGGCGAGGCTGGCGGAATAGGCGAAGGTCGCAACAGCCGCAATCATGCCCCGCTGGTATCCCAGAGAAATCAGCGACCCCGCGATTAGCAGGCCCACCGCCCAGTAATGACCACCAGCCAGCAGTAGCAGGTGTTCGCCGAGGGGGTCACCGTAAACAAAATGCCAGGTCAGGCGGCTGAGAATCATTGCGCCGACCACCACAAAACAGAGGATTTCGAGCTTGTCCAGGGTAATCAGGCGAAGCCCCATAATTCCCCCGAGTAGTAACAGCAGCACCAGAAAGACAGGGTAGGACAGGGTGATAAACGCGTCCTCGGCTTCACCGAACAGCCAGCTGATGGCGATAATCGCAGCCGTCAGCAAAATCACGCCCTGATAGACGCGCCGTCGATGGGTTTCCAGCTTGGTCAGTTTGGTCTGGGCCGCATTCAGGCTCTCGCCCGCAGTTCGGTGCATATAAATCAACATCCCTTGTCAGATTCAAGCGGTAAGATTCAACCCCGGGTGATGCGTCGCCACTGGCAGGGTCTGTGTCATATCGTTACAGTAGCGATACGGCATAATGAATGGAACAGACTATGTTAAGAGTCTCGGAGTCAGTCAGCCTGGGTGACTGGGAAATAGATCTGACACAGATACGGGCGCAGGGTGCAGGCGGTCAGAACGTCAACAAGGTGGCGTCGGCGGTGCATCTGCGTTTTGACATCCAGAGCTCAAGCCTGCCCCCGTTCCACAAAGAGCGGCTGATGAATCTGTCAGATCAGCGCATCAGCAAGGAAGGTGTGGTCATTATCAAAGCCCAGAAATACCGGACCCTGGAGCTGAACCGTGAAGATGCCCTCGAGCGCCTGAAAGAGCTGATTCAGGGCGCTACCCGCATGCAGAAAGCCCGTCGTCCGACCCGGCCGACCAAGGGTTCCCAGCGTCGCCGGGTGGATCACAAAACCCGGAAGGGGAAAACCAAGGCCCTGCGCGGCAAGGTGAAAGTGTAAGCTGAACATCTGGACCCTGGAGCCACGCCATGCTGATTGCCTACCGCGCCCGTGATATTGCTGAAGCTCATATTGTGTCGGGTATGCTTCACGCCGAGGGTATTGAATCCCACGTTGGCGGGCACTATCTGCAAGGGGCCATGGGCGAAATCGGTGCGGCAGGTTTCACCAACGTCCACGTTGAGGACGAGGATTATTCCCGGGCGCGGGCCCTGGTTGCCGAATATGAGGCCAGTGCGCCGGAGGCATCGTCTGCCAGTGCTGCAGGAACCGGTTCCTCGCTGAATCGCGTCGAGCGCTACGCGGTGGGGTTTCTGTTGTTCGTTGCGGTGTTGGTCGCGGTGCTGGTGGGCGCTCTGTGAATAGAGTCTGCCCTGTCTGCGAGCAGGGGGAGCCGGAACACTTCGAGGCCGTCAAAGCTATCCGCTACCTGCGCTGCCCGGTCTGTCTTGCGACTCTGATGGCCCCCGAGTGCAGGCTGCCAGAAGATGAAGAGAAGGCCGTCTACGACCTGCACGATAACCACCCTGACGATCCTGGCTATCGCCGGTTTCTTGCCAGGCTGGCAGCACCCCTGCTTGAGCGCCTGCCCGCCGGGTCGGCCGGGCTGGATTTCGGCTGCGGGCCCGGACCGGTGCTGTCATCGATGTTGGCAGAAACCGGCATGAAGGTATCGTTGTATGATCCCTACTTCTATCCGGATACCGGGCCACTGCTTGAACGCTATGATTTCATTACCTGCACCGAAGTCGTCGAGCACCTGTATCGTCCGGCCGCTGTCTTCCGGCAACTCGATTCGCTGTTACGCCCCGGCGGGTACCTGGGAGTGATGACCTGCTTCCAGACCGACGACGACCGCTTTGCCAACTGGCACTACCGACGGGACCCCACCCACGTGGTGTTTTACCGTCAGGCAACCCTGCAATGGCTGGCAGACAGCTACGGCTGGCACCTGGAAGTGCCGGCCAAGGATGTCGCAATCTTCAGAAAGTCGATGGCGTGACTCGTGATGCCCGTCCCGGGCGAACAAACCCTTACAAAAAACAACGCGCACGGTTCTATCCCTGTGAAGCAACAGTTTCTAGACTGAAGTCATTCAAGGAACGGTCTGGACGTGTGTGAGCGCAATAACCTTTGTTTTTGAGAGAATGTTCAGCCTGCGTCTTCTTGTGGTCGCTGCGGCGGTGGTGTTTGCCTTTGCCGGCGATTCGCTGCCTTTGCTGGGTTATCTTGATCGCATGATGTTCAGTGCGCTTGAGGATGCGACCGGCGGGGCAATCGATGCACGCGAGCTGGTTGAGCCCGCCTGGTCAGCTGCGGCCATTCGCGGCGCGCTGATGGCCGGGGCCATGTTTCTGGTGCTGGTTGTACCGCGCCTGGGCGGCGCCGCGGCGCTGCCCGTTGTGCTGCTGCTGGCCGGCGCGCTGGTGGTGCTTCAGGCCGCCCTGATGTTCTATCAGAAAGTCTGGCTGCCCCTGGGCGAAGTGGTCACCCTGCTGTTGGCCGGTTATCTGGTGATGCTGTTCTGGCTCCAGCCCCAGCGCACGATCGAATCGCTGACGGGTAATGTGCTTGCAGCCCGCACCCGGCTCAGCAAGCTGTTGTTGCGCCAGGGCCAGCCGGATGAGGCCCTTGAGGTTCTGGCCGACTGTCCCCCCGATGACCATACGCTGGAACTGCAATACGACATTGCCATCCAGCAGGAGCGCAAGCGCCAGTACGACAAGGCCGGCGCAACCTATCAACAGATTCTGGCGGCCAGGCGAGGTTATCGCGACGCGGCAGAACGCCTGGCCGCTCTGGACTCGATAGCGGATGAAGCCACCCGTGCTGGTGGTTCCGGATTTGACACGACCCGCACGCTGGTGATGCCGCAGCAGAGCGTAAGTCGTCCGACCCTGGGCCGGTATGAGATCGAGCGGGAAATCGGCCGGGGCGCCATGGGTGTCGTGTACCTGGGCAAAGACCCCAGAATTGCCCGCACGGTGGCCATCAAAACTCTCAGCTATCAGGCGTTTGATGCGTCTGAACTGGGGGACCTGAAGTCACGTTTTTTCCGGGAAGCAGAAGCGGCAGGGCGGCTCAGTCATCCTGCCATTGTGACTGTCTACGACGTGGGTGAAGAAGCCGACCTGGCATTCATCGCCATGGATTACGCCCAGGGGCGGCCCTTGAGTGACTTCTGTCGACCGGACCGTCTGCTGCCCCTGAGTACGGCCCTGACCATTGTGGCGCGTGTAGCCGACGCGCTCGACTACGCCCATGGGCAGAGGGTCATTCATCGTGATATCAAGCCCGGCAACATCATTTACAACCCGGACAACGGTGAGCTCAAGATTACCGATTTCGGCATCGCCAAGATTGCCGACGACTCACGCACCCGAACCGGCAGTGTGATGGGCAGTCCGCTTTACATGTCGCCGGAACAGTTGAAGGGGCATAAAGTGACCGGAGCATCGGATACCTACAGCCTGGGCGTCACCCTCTACAAACTGGTATCGGGGCAGACGCCCTATCAGGGGGAGACCCTGGCAGCGCTGACCTACCAGATTCTCAACAAGCGCCCACGCAGCGTGCGCGAGTTCAATAAAGACCTGCCCAATGGCGTGGTGCGGCTGATCAACAAGGCCATACAGCGTGAGCCGGACAAGCGTTTCGCCAATGCCGCAGTCATGGCAGAGGCACTGAGGCGACAGGCATCACGGGAAACGGCGGAGGCGTCCTGATGGAGTATATGGTTTCCGGACGGACAGACACGGGCACCCTGCGCAAGTCCAATCAGGATGCCATTGACTGGTGTGTTGATGAGCGTTCCGGCCAGGCATTGCTGGTAGTTGCTGATGGCATGGGCGGATATGAAGGCGGTGAGGAAGCAAGCCGGATTGCGGTGGATACGGTTATGGAAATGCTTGCGCCGGCGCTGACTGAAGGTATGCCGCCGGAATTCAGGCGTGAGCGGGTGCAGTCCGCTCTGGATCTGGCCAGTGAACGTATTGAAGTCCGCAAAGTGCAGGCCCCGGATCTTGCCAGAATGGGCACCACTATCGTGCTTGCGTGGGTGTCCGGCAACAGCGCCCTGCTCGCGCACATCGGCGATTCCCGCTGCTACCAACTGCAGCAAGACACTCTGCACTGCATGACCCGGGATGACACAGTGGTTCAGAGCATGGTGGAGGATGGCAGTATTCGCGAACAGGACGCCCCCAACGTGCCGTTTCGCAACGTGTTGACCCGCGCGCTCGGTGCCGCCGATGCCACGGCGACTTTTGGCGAGGTCTCACTGGCGTCGGGGGATCAGCTTCTGCTGTGTTCGGACGGTCTGATGGAGGCGCTGGCTGAAGAGGAGTGGCACACACGGCTGTTGCAGGCAGAGTCGGTGCAGTCCGGGGTGAATGCGCTGATTGAGGGAAGCCTGGAAAAAGGGGCGAAAGACAATGTGTCGGTCGTTCTGTTATCAACAGTCTGAGCAAAACAGAATCATAGGAGTAAGGGCAATGGCGTCACTTTCGCAACTGGTGGACAGTGTTGTAGTCACCACCTTTGACATTGATCAGCCCGAGGTGAGCGTGGGGCGTCGCGCGGACAACGACATCCGCATAGATGAAATTTCGGTCAGTGGCCATCATGCGGTGATCGAGAGCGTCCCCAACGCCTATCTTGAGGGCACGGTGGACTACTACATTACCGACCAGAGCAGTACCAACGGTACCTTTGTCAATGATCTGCGCATCAGTGGACGTCAGCGACTGAACAGCCAGGACCTGGTACGCATCGGTTGGAATGAGTTCCGGTTTGTGGATGAAGATGAGAATGCGATGGAGAAAACTGCCTATATTCTCGACTGATCAGGTCTGGCGGCGTTTTATCACCAGGTCAGAGAAACGCTGCAACAGGGATGTGGCATGGGGCGAATCTTCCACCTGACGGATCAATGTATCCGGTTTGAAACCTTCCTTTTCCAGATCGGGCGCCTGGACGTTCAGGTAGGCTCTCATAATGTCTGCGGTAAACTCGGGGTGAAACTGAACGCCCCAGGCCGAGGGCCCGATGCGAAACGCCTGATGTTTCTCAAAGTCGTTACTGGCCAGCAGCACGGCTTCAGCGGGTAATCTGAGAACCGCCTGACGATGGGTAAGCTGGGCTTTGAACTCGTCAGGCAAGCTGGCGAATAAAGCATCTTCCTTCGCTGCTTCGTGCAGTTTCACCGGGTAAGTACCGGATTCGCGACCCTCCGGGTGATAGCCCACCTCGCCACCGAAGGCGTGGGCCAGGAGCTGATGGCCGTAACACACCCCCAGCACTGGCACACCAAGCTCAACCGCCTTGGCAAGCCAGGCTGCAGCCGATTCGCTCCAGGGCGCACGATCACTGACCATCGCGGGTGAACCGGTGACCACAATACCGTCCCACTGATCGGGTTCTCCCGGCAATGGCTGGCAGGTAACATCCACCACCTGCCGGTCCAGTTTTTCCGACAGTCCGTTCAGAAACCAGCGATCAAAATCCCCGAAAGATTCCAGTATCGGCGTTGTGGTATTTCCGGTTTTGAGAATGACCAGGCGGGCCGGAGCTGAGGTGGTCATCAGTCTTCAAACACCGCGTTGTGGTAGACGTTCTGAACGTCGTCCAGGTCGTTCAGCATGTCCATGAACTTTTCAAACAGCGCCACGTCTTCACCTTTTACCGTGGTGGTGGTCTGCGGAATGAACTGAATCTCATCCACATCGAACTCAATGCCTTCAAACGCTTCCTGCAGGGCCTGCCTGGCTTTTGCGTATTCCGTATGTGGCGCAAACACGGTAATCATGCCGTTCTCACACTCGATGTCGGTTACGTCCGCATCCGCCGTCATCAGCGCTTCCAGAACGGCCTCTTCATCCTCGCCGGGGAAACTGAAAATGGCACAGTGGTCGAACATGTGGCTGACGCTGCCCTGGGTGCCGATCTTGCAATTGGTTTTGGTGAACGCCAGGCGAACATCACCGAAGGTACGGTTAGGGTTGTCGGTCAGGCAATCCACAATCGCCATGCAGTTGCCCGGGCCAAACCCTTCGTATCTGGCCGGTGAAAAGTCTTCCCCGGCACCGCCTTTGGCTTTTTCAATGGCCTTTTCGATAACGTGAGCGGGAACCTGGTCTTTCTTGGCCCGCTCGATCAGGCCGCGCAGCGACAGATTCGCATCCGGGTCAGGGCCGCCGGCTTTGGCGGACATGTAGATCTCTCGCCCGTATTTGCTGTAAACCTTGGTTTTGGCGGCGGCCGTCTTGGCCATGGAGTCTTTGCGATTCTGGTAGGCTCTGCCCATGCTCTTGCCTCTGTCCCCTGCTCAAAAATGCGAATTTTACTCGACAAGCCAGGCGGGTAACAGCGTTATTTGAAGGTGCGTCCTGGCGCTGCAATGGTACTAAAGTGCTGAACGGGCAGCACTATTGACGCCTTATGCCGGCCCGGGTGTTAGCGTGGTCTAGAGTTCCCGGGCCAGTTTTGGCACCCGGCTGACGCCTTTGCGGATCGCACTGTGCAGCGCTTTGTAAATCACTCCACCGCTGAAAGGAATGACGTCGTCAAAGCTGATGGTATATTTCACCCGGGTATGCCCCTCGGCATCATTATCAAAGCGGATTCGGCCCATGTGGTTCCTGATTGGACTCATGCTGGTGATCGCGTACTCAATCAGGGCTTCCGGCTCAAAACCAATGATGGTCTCCTCAACACCCAGTGGCCCGATGCCAACCCTGCGCACTGAACCGATACCGTTCGGGTCTGCCTGCTCACTGTCGCGAATGCGTTTGACCGGAGCGCCAAGTAGCTTGCCAAACTTGCCATGATCGGCAAACAGGTCAAATACCTGGTCAAGTGGAAGGTCAAACGTCTCCTCGATGTCGATCATGAAACTTGCCATAGGAAAAAGCTCTTGGGTCAACGCTCGGGTGCATTATTCCGATCAACCTGGCTGGCCTCCAGACTATCCGGTTACCCGCCTGAAAAAAAGCGTGTTCTGAAGTTGCAATGGCAGAGTTTCGGGCATGGGCCCGGATAATGACAGATTGGGAAACTTCTCTTATTCTGATTTAACACTCCGCAGGTATCCAGGGCGACGATGATCCCAGAGACAATGCACGCGATGCTTCTGACCGGCCACGGCAACGTCGATAGGCTGACCTACTCCGATTCAGTGCCGACGCCCTCGCCTGGACCCGGTCAGGTGCTTGTTCAGGTGACGGCAACCGCCAAGAACAATACTGACCGCAAGGCCAGAGAGGGCCTTTATCCCACCAGGGGCAAGGGTGAATTGACCTCCTTTCAGATGGGCGGTTCGCCAACCCTCAGCTTTCCACGCATTCAGGGAGCGGATGTGGTTGGCCGGGTGGCCGCGGTCGGACAGGGCGTCGATAGCGGCCGCATCGGTGAGCGTGGGCTACTGGATTTCAATCTTTACGCGGACGAACGTCCGGATATCAACCTGACCCCGGATTACTATGGTCACGGCGCTGACGGTGGCTTCGCGGAATATATTGCGGTACCGGCTGATCAGTTCCATCGGGTTGAAAATCCGGAACTTGCCGATGCAGAACTGGCGTCCCTGGGCATGTGCTCCTATCAGACCGGCCTGCATATGCTGACGTCGGCGCGGGTAAAAGCCGGTGAGCGTGTTCTGGTCAGTGGTGCCAGCGGTGGTGTGGGCACTGCGCTGATTCAGATGTGTCGGGTCATGGGCGCCATTCCCTATGCGCTCAGTCAGAAGAATAAAGCTGAGGGATTGATTGCCCTGGGTGCGGAAGCGGTGCTGGACCGCTCTGACATGGCGGATTTCACCGAACAGGTAAAGGCGGTCACCGGCGGTCATCCATTTGATGCGGTCATGGATCTGGCCGGTGGTGAGATGACCGATCAGTTCATCGACGCCATGATCTTCAATATGAGCAGCCGCAGCGATTACCCCCGCCTCAGCATTGCCGGTGCCAGTGCCGGCAATGTCAGTGAAATCATGTGGACCCGAATCTACCTCTACCAGGTGCAGATTTTCGGCGTGTCCCACGGCACCCGCGGAGAGGCCGAACAACTGATCACCTGGGTTCGCAGTGGTGAACTGAAGCCGGTGCTGCATGCCGCCTTCAGGCTGTCGGAACTGCACGATGCCGAGCGCTATTTCATGAATCGCGGCAGCGATTACCTGGGGAAAATCGTGATTGTTCCAGACACGCAGTGGGCGGAGCACGGCGCTCCTTTTGCACTTCGGAGCGGGAAATGAATGAGCCACTGACGATTCAGCTGATGGATACCCATGCCGGTGGCGATGTCAGTCGCATGGTGACCGGTGGTATCAAGCCATTGCCGGGTGATACGGTCAGGGCCCAGATGGAGTACCTGCGGGATCACGCCGACGGCCTTCGCCAACTGCTGCTCACCGAGCCCCACGGCATTCCGGAAATGTCCGTGGATCTGCTGGTACCGCCAACTGACCCCCGCGCAGTGGCGGGGTACATTATCATGGAGGTGATGGGCTACCCGATTTATTCCGGCTCAAACACCCTCTGCACCGCCACTGCGGTTCTGGAAACCGGCATCGTGCAGAAGCGCGAAGGGCATCAGAGTTTTGTGCTGGAATCACCGGCCGGGCTGGTCAATATTGATGCGCTGGTCAAAGACAACGTGGTGGAATCCATCACCTGTGCCGGCCTGCCCAGCTATATCGACACCTACAAGGAAACGGTCGAAGTGCCGTCAGTGGGCACCGTCACCTACAGCATTGCCTACAGCGGCGGTTTTTACTGCCTGGTGGACGCGGCCGAGCTTGGCTTTGCGCTGACCCTGGATGAAGAGCAACGGTTGACGGATTGCGCCCACGCGATCGTTGAAGCGATCCGCGCCGAACGCAGTTATTCCCATTACTCTCTGGGCGACGTCGGGCCATTGCCGTTTCTGCACTTTATGGGGCCGGTAGAAACCGTCAGTGCGGGTTACTATCGTTCACGTTCAACCACTTACGTGCATCCGGGAGTCATCTGTCGCAGCACCACCGGAACCGGAACCTCGGCGCGACTGGCGCTGATGAATTACGAAGGGCGCATCCGGCCGGGCGACTGCCTGCAGACCGTCTCACTGCGAGAAACCGGCTTTGTGGGCGAGTTCAGGGCCGTTCGGCACGAAGGTGATCTGGATGTGGTGGAAAACACCATTACCGGTAAAAGCTACCTGCTGAACCGGATGGACATCATTGTGAACTGTGACGACCCGATGGTTGAGTGCGGGGGGTTCGAACACATTCTGAGCAGTGCCTGTAACGAATGAGCCGTAAACACGAATTCATTGAGGAATCCCGCAAACAGTGGAGTTCCGAACCGGCCTTTGTCGCTTCCATGGCGGCCGCCGCGGTGGGCCTGGGCAACCTGTGGCGTTTCCCCTATATGGTTGGTGAGAACGGCGGGGGCGCATTTGTTGTTGCCTACCTGATCGCGCTTGTCACCGTTGTATTGCCCATCATGATGCTGGAAGTCTCTGCCGGGCGACTGTCCAAGGGCAGCGCGGTGCAGACCTACCGCCAGGTGAACCGGTTTGGCGTAGTGTATGGCTGGTTCGTGGTGTTGATTACTATGGCCATCACCAGTTATTACCTGGTGGTTACCGGCTGGACCCTCGGTTATGCGGTGGACGCGGTCCGGGATGACCTGCGGGTATTTGACGGCTTTACCGGCGGGTTCAACTCGCTGTGGTATTTCATCGCCGTTACCCTGCTGGCGGCTCTGGTGCTGGCGAAGGACGTCCAGGCCATTGAGCTGATGTCGAAAATCCTGATGCCGGTGCTGCTTCTGGTGATTATCGGACTGGTTATTTTTGCCAGCTCCACGCCGGGCTGGGAACAAACCAAAGATTTCTTTTTCCAGGTGGACTGGGCGCGCATGGCAGACGGCAAGCTGTGGGCGTTTGCATTCGGGCAGGCGTTTTACACCCTGGCGATCGGGCAGGGCTATCTGGTCACCTATGGCAGTTTTATTCCCCGTAAAACCCATGTTCCCCGCGCCTGTATGATTGTGGCGGGCACGGAAACCAGCGTGGCTCTGCTGGCAGGCTGGATGATTTTCCCCTTTGTATTCAGTTTCGGGCTTGAGCCGGGCGAGGGCAGCCAACTGGCCTTTGTGACCTTGCCCCGGGTGTTTGAGAACATGACCGGCGGTTACTGGATTGGCATTCTGTTCTTCGGTCTGTTTTTCGCAGCTGCATTCACCTCCAGCCTCGCCGGGCTGAAAGTGATGATTGCGGCCGTCGCTGAAGAGTTCAGGCTGAGCAATACGATCGCCGTCTCCATTGTCACCATTGTCATGCTGGTGCTTGGCGCAGCCTCTGCGCTGAGCTTTACACCCATGCAATGGACTATTGCCGGCGAGCCGGTTCTGGATGCAGTGGACCGCGTTGCGGGCGGTAATGTAATCATATTCTCCGGTGTACTGGGGGCGGCACTTTTCTGCTGGTTTATACCGCCGCAGCGCATCCGGACTGTTCTGGGAACGGCAACCCGCTGGTGGGAGTGGCGCATCTACCTGGTGGGCCGTTATCTGCCGCTGGTGATGGTGCTCTGGATTCTGCTGACCTACGCATTTGCACAGCTGGGTATTACTCCGGACTCGTCCTGAACCGCGCGGCGTTGATGCCCAGTTTCTTGAGTCTTGAGGACAGGGTGGTGGGTTTCATGCCCAGCATGACCGCGGCGCCGTCATCTCCGGAGACCCGGCCCGCGGTTGCTGTCATTGCCTGAATCAGGTTTTCTTTTTCCAGTGCCTGAAATTCCGTATCGGTCATTACCTGAGTTCCGGAATGCCTTGGTGGGGGCGTTTCCCCGTGTTGATCAAGCGCTTCATCCTGGTCCCGACCGGTCAGGTCGAAATCGAGAGAGCCGTCAGCGGTGATCACCTGGCGTTCGATTACGTTTTCCAGTTCCCGGACATTGCCCGGCCAGTCATACTGTTTCAGCTTTTCCACATCGGAAACCCGCAGGTTAAGGCGAGGTCGGTTGAACCTGACGCAGGCCCGCTCCAGAAATTCCTGGGCCAGCATGGGAATGTCTTCTTTGCGCCGCCTCAGCGGAACCGACTCGATCGGAAACACGTTCAACCGGAAATACAGGTCTTCCCGGAATTGCTTCTCCTTTACTTCCACTTTTAGCTCACGGTTGGTGGCCGCAATGACCCGTACACTTACTGCCCGGGTGCGATTCTCACCCACGCGCTCAAACTGCTGATCCTGCAGCACCCGTAACAGCTTGCCCTGCAGCTCCAGGGGGATCTCGCCCACCTCATCCAGAAACAGAGTGCCACCGTCGGCCAGTTCAAACCGACCCATCCGATCGCTGACCGCCCCGGTGAAGGCGCCTTTGATGTGCCCGAAAAACTCGCTTTCGAACAGATCCTTGGGAATAGCGGCGCAGTTCACCCGGATCAGTGGCCGGTCCCGACGGTCGCTGGCCTGGTGAATGGCCCGGGCGATCAGTTCCTTGCCGGTGCCGGATTCGCCGGTGATCAGCACGTTGGCGTCGGTGGGGGCAACCAGGCCGATACGCCGCACAATGCTTTTTACCGCATCGCTCTGGCCGACTATTTCATGGAAGTGATATTCCGCGCTCAGCTCCTCCTGCAGGTAGGCGTTCTCAACTTCCAGTTTGTGCTTGAGGTTTTCCACTTCTTCCAGGGCGTTGTGAAGTTCCTGCTGTGCGTCCCGGCGCTGTGAAATATCCCGGAACACCACAACCGCGCCCACGAGATGGCCGTTATCAATAATCGGGGTGCTGGTGTATTCCACCGGGAAGCCGGAGCCGTCCTTGCGCCAGAACCAGTCCTCTTCGATTCGCCGTATGCCGCCATCCCGAAACGCCGCGTAAATCGGGCATTCCTTGAGAGGGAACAGAGAACCATCCTCATGGGAATGATGCACCACCCGGTGCGTGACGCGTCCCATTAATTCATCGGCCCGCCAGCCCAGCATGTGCTCCGCTGCGGGGTTGACGAACGTGGTCCTGCCCTCTGCGTCGACGCCATAAATGCCTTCGCCCACAGCATGAAGAATCAGCTGGTTTTCCCGCTCCATATCCTTGAACAGTTCCTCCACCCGGCGCCATTCCAGCAGTCCGCCGCGGTGGTAGTGGTTGGCATCGTGGCGCTCCCGCAGGGCACGCAGAAACTGGCGGTCCCGTAGCAGAAACAGCACTTGCTGCTCCTCGGCATCAGCGGCGCGGGAGGACGAAATCTCCAGTTCGATAATGTGGCCATCCCTGTGCTGCAGGTGGAACTCCCGGCTCCAGGCGTTGCCGCGGAAGAGTGTTTCTTCGGTAAAGGCAATTAACTGCGGGCGCTGGTCGTTGAATAACCGGGTGCAGGAGGTTCCCCGCAGGCTACCACGGCTGGTGCCAAGCATCCGGGCCAGTGCGTTGTTCAGGGCCAGGATGGAATCCCCGGTGGCATCAATCAGCAGGGCAGGCTCCGGTAGATGGTCGACCCACTGGGTATCGGCCGCTGGCAGCGTCGGTTTATTCGCAGTGGTTGTCGGCATGGTGTCTCCGCAAATCGGGCAGGTTTGGTAAATGCGTTCCAAGAGTCGTGCCAGAACACGAAAAATCGTGAAATTGATCACGATAAATCGTAATTCCACGATATTTCGTGATTATAAAAATATAGGCCTGGATTCAATAGTCCTTTAAAAACAGTCATCTGACTAAAAATCCGGACTTGGCACGAACCCTGCGATAGATCGGATACCGCTGAGTGAATCTGCGATTGGCCGGGAGCCTTTCAAGGCGTTGAGCATGTTCGCAAGGCAAAAGCGCGCCATAAAAGTGCAGAGAACCGCACCTGAATCAAAATAAGGTCCAGTTAAGGGAGAGTATCGATGACGATTAAGAGCCTTGGAAATCCGTTCGACGGGGATCAGACCCTGATTCACTCCAAACAATGCGGCTGTCCAGAGTGCAAAGCACCGGGCACCGAAATGGTTTCATTGCAAAGCAAAGCGCCTGCACCGGCTTACACCGCGTCCGACGATCTGGTAGCCAGCAGCGGTGACTCTGAAGAAGTACTCGACCGCGCAATCGAAAGCGCCGTGGTGCGCTCGGTGTTCGGCCACAACGATCACAGCCGTCGAAGCTTCATGAAAATGATGGGGGCCGGCGGTGCAGCCGCGTTGCTGGGCAGTGTGTTCCCGATGGAAAAGGCCAAGGCGGCGGTTAAAGAGTCCATGGGCAAGCTGGAAAAAACCAAACTCAACATTGGCTTTGTTCCGATTACCTGTGCCACGCCGATCATCATGGCGTCTCCGCTGGGTTTTTATGAAAAGTATGGACTGGACGTCACCGTGACCAAGACGGCCGGTTGGGCCGTGGCTCGGGACAAGTCCCTTGCCGGTGAATACGACGCATCGCACATGCTGACGCCAATGCCACTGGCCATGTCGATGGGCGCGGGTTCCACCCCGGAGCCGTACATCATGCCGGCGGTCGAAAACATCAACGGCCAGGCAATTGTTCTGCACGTCGATCACAAAGACAAGCGCGACCCCAAGGAGTGGAAAGGCTTCAAGTTCGGTGTTCCGTTTGAATACTCCATGCACAACTTCCTGTTGCGCTATTACCTGGCCGAGAACGGCATTGATCCGGACAAAGATGTGCAGATCCGGGTTGTTCCGCCACCCGAGATGGTTGCGAACCTGCGTGCCGGTAACCTGGACGGCTACCTGTCGCCAGATCCGTTCAACCAGCGTGCGGTGTGGGAGAAAGTCGGCTTTATTCACATGCTCACCAAGGAAATCTGGGAAGGCCACCCCTGCTGCGCTTTCGCCTGTAGCCAGAAGTTTGCCACCCAGAACCCGAATACCTACGGCGCGCTGCTGCGCTCCATTCTGGATGCGACCCAGTACTCCAACAATCATGACAACCGTAAGGAAATCTCGGCAGCCATCGCACCGACGAACTATCTCAACCAGCCGGTTGCGGTGATTGAGCAGGTGCTGACCGGGCGTTATGCGGATGGTCTGGGCGAAATCAAGAATGTTCCGGATCGCATCGACTTTGACCCGTTCCCCTGGCACTCAATGGGTGTATGGATCCTGACGCAGATGAAACGTTGGGGGTACATCGAGGGCGATGTCGACTACAAGGCGATCGCCGAGCAGGTCTATCTGGCGGGCGAGACCGGCAAGATGATGGCCGATATGGGTATGGACGTGCCGGACACCACCTACAAAAAGCACGTCATCATGGGTAAGACCTTTGATGCAGATAAGGCCGAAGAGTACACCCGTAGCTTCGCCATCGGGAGGGTCTAACATGGCTTCGCTGAACGTGAGAGCGGCCCTTCTGTCGATTTCGTTTCTCATTCTGGCGCTGGGTCTGTGGGAAATGTCCACCCAGCCGCCGGAAGCTCAGGAAAATTTGACCGAGTACGAAATGCTGATGGGTGGCGTGGAACAGGAATCCCGGGTTCCGCCGCCTTCAGCGGTCATCAAGCTGGCCTGGGCCGAGCTGTCCGATCCCTTCTACGACGCCGGTGCCAATGACAAAGGCATTGGTATCCAGCTGGCCTATTCGGTCTACCGGGTACTGGCTGGATACGTAGCGGCGATGGCGATTGCTCTGCCCCTTGGCTTTCTGATTGGCATGTCACCGCTAATGTACAAAGCGCTGAACCCCTATATCCAGGTTTTGAGGCCGATCTCGCCCCTGGCGTGGATGCCTCTGGCCCTGTTCATCATCCAGGACTCCAATGCCTCTGCGATCTTTGTCATCTTCATCTGCTCGATCTGGCCCATGCTGCTGAACACCGCGTTCGGCGTGGCCAACGTCCGACAGGACTGGATCAACGTGGCGCGCACCCATGAACTGGGTCATATACGCACCGCACTGACAGTCATCCTGCCCGCTGCAGCCCCGACAATCCTGACTGGCATGCGGATTTCCATCGGTATTGCCTGGTTGGTGATTGTTGCCGCCGAAATGCTGGTGGGCGGCACGGGGATCGGTTACTACGTCTGGAACGAGTGGAACAACCTGGATCTGACTGCCGTTATCTTCTCGATCCTGATGATCGGCGTTGTCGGCATGATCCTGGATATGGCACTCGCCAAAGCCCAGAAATTAGTCGAATACACGGAGTGAGGAGCCCCTTATGAGTAAGTCATTCCTGGAAGTAGATGGTCTGTCGAAAGTGTATCCGGATGGCCAGGGCGGTGAACTCACCGTCTTTGAAGACATACGGTTCTCCCTGGAAAAGGGCGAGTTTGTGTGCATCATCGGCCATTCCGGCTGTGGTAAATCCACCATTCTCAACGTGCTGGCCGGGCTGGATGAAGCAACGTCTGGCAACATGGTGATGAATGGCAAGGAAGTAAAAGGTCCGAGCCTGGAGCGGGGCGTGGTGTTTCAGAATTACTCCCTGCTGCCGTGGAAAACCACGCTCAACAATATTGTGTTCGCCGTTCAGGCCCGCTGGCCGTCCTGGTCGAAGCAGCAGGTTCGGGAACACAGTGAACGCTACCTGAAGATGGTGGGGCTGGACCATGCCCTGCAGCGCAAGCCGTCACAGCTGTCCGGCGGCATGCGCCAGCGGGTCAGTATTGCCCGGGCGTTTGCCACCCAGCCCGAGCTGCTGTTACTGGACGAGCCGTTCGGCGCGCTCGACGCACTGACGCGCGGGGTGATTCAGGACGAGCTGGTAAAGATCTGGGAAGAAACCCGCCAGACCGTGTTCATGATCACCCACGACGTCGACGAAGCGATTCTGCTGTCTGACCGCATTTTCCTGATGTCCAACGGCCCCAACGCCCGCATCGCCGAGAGCGTGAAGGTGGACATCCCGCACCCGCGGGCCCGCGCCACCATTTTCCAGAATACCCACTATCACAAAACCCGTGATTATCTGGTGGATTACTTGATCAACCGCAGTGACTCCGCGCTGCCTGACCTGGATGGCACCCCCAGAGTGATCGAGCCCGCCACAGGCAACAATACGCCTGGAGATAAAAAAACCGACTCTGACGCCGCTGACAAGGCGGTTAATGCCTGAGTGAAAATCTGACAATAGGAAATCACCATGATGAATAAAGAACTGATGACGGCAAAAATCCTGGAAGCCAAAGTCGGTAAGGGTATGACCTGGGAAGGCATCGCCGAATCCATTGGCATGTCGCCGGTCTTTACCACGTCTGTCTGCTTCGGCATGAACAGTTTCAGCGAGGACAAGGCCTTTGCCCTCTGCGAAATCCTGGATCTGAGCAAGGACGTGGCCGCTGCGCTGCAGGAATTCCCCAAAAAATCCTGGGACGGCGGCGTGCCCCAGGACCCACTGATCTACCGCTTGTATGAGGTGGTCGGCGTTTACGGCGACACCATGAAGGCGCTGATCCACGAAAAATTCGGTGACGGCATCATGAGCGCTATCGATTTCACCATGGACATTGAAAAAGAGGAAAATCCCAAAGGTGACCGGGTTGTGGTGACCATGAACGGGAAATTCCTGCCCTATAAAGCCTGGTAAACCGGGATTGATTGTCGGTCGGATT
>Ga0307947_1000005_pt1 | contig 125095 bp, 143 predicted proteins | sample OrgLakmetagen232_FD_201840 | JGI IMG/M metagenome (GOLD analysis project Ga0307947, IMG submission 201840) | Saline water microbial communities from Organic Lake, Antarctica - #232 | ecosystem: Environmental > Aquatic > Non-marine Saline and Alkaline > Saline | place: Antarctica: Organic Lake...
GTGTTGCATGGTCCGAAGACCGGCAGGAACTGACAATCAGTGTGGGCGACTGGCCACCTTTTTTTGTGGAAAGCGAGCCCGGGGAAGGCATGGTCGCGCGACTGGTTCGGGACGTATTCGCCGAGCATGGCTATGACGTGACGTTTCAGTTTCTGCCATGGAAGCGGGCCTATCGTGAGGCGGCCATTGGTCGGCATGATGCAACCGCCATCTGGATGTATGCGAAAGATCGCGTCGACGATTTCAGATACAGCGATCCGGTGATGAAGGAACAGTTTGTGCTATTTCACCGCAAGGACGCCGACATCCAGTGGCAAGAAGTCGAGGACCTTGCGGGCCTGACTCTGGGCGCCAGTATCGGCTACAGTTATGGTCCGGAATTCGACCGTGCCGCTGAGCAGGGAGTGCTCACTGTCGAGCGGGCAGCATCACCCGAGCTGAACTTCAGGAAGTTGCTTTACGGTCGTATTGACGCTTTTCCGGAAGAAATCAACGTGGGTTACTACATCCTCCGACGGGAAACAGACAACCCGGATACCGGAAAGATTACTCATCATCCCCGCCCCATTCTGGAAAACGAGAGTTTTTTGCTGTTCCCACGTGGAAACCCCGAAACAGACGTTCATTTAAGCGCCTTTAACCGCGGGCTAAGGGACTTTCGGGAAAGCGGTCGTTATCAGAGCTATTTCGATGCCCGGCCTGAGGCGTCACTCGAAAACGACGAAACCCGGGTTTCTGAATAAACCAGCGGGCCTTAATCCAGACGCCAGGGGTTTGTCGTCAACGGCTCTACTCCGTCATTGCCAACCAGGACCGTGTCGCTGAATCCGATACCCCACTGCCCCGGAATCCGCAGGCAGATTGGCAGGTGGAATACCATGCCCGGCTCGAACACTGCCTGCTCGCCCCGGGCGATATAGCCGGACCCTTCAACCCAGGATGGCGGAAACTGGGCGCCCACGGTGTAGCCGAACACTCCCGAGAAAAACACCTCGCCCGCCAGCGGAGCCAGTGCCGATTCAGCAGCCCGGGCCGCGGAATCAAATGTGTGTCCGGGTTTCATGAATGTCTGCAGCGTTTCAACAATCCGGCGACAGCCATCAAAGACACGGCGCATGTCCGCGGTGGGCGTTCCCGCTATCACAGTGCGCATCATCGGCGCGGTATAACGCTGCCAGGCGGCGCCGAATTCCAGAAATACCGGTTCGCCATCCTGAACGGGTGTGCGTTTGAAGTTCGTGTGAATCACGCTGCTGCGGGCGCCCGTTGTCACGATCGGCTGCATGCTCATGAATTCACTGCCCGCTTTCAACAGTGCCTCGGCACCCACAGCCGCAATGTCATTATCGGTTATGCCGGGCCGGACGACAGCGGCCGCCGTCTCAATACCCTGACAGGTAATCTGCGCGCTTTTCTTGAGGTACGCCAGCTCCGCTTCGGATTTCACAATGCGAATGGACTTGACCAGTTTCGAAGCATCAGCAAATTCCGATTCCGGCAGGCGGGCCCGGAGTCCGTGCAGCACACCGGTCCGCAGGGAGCCATGCCAGCAATCGATACCAATTCGCTGTCTCCTGGCTGCTGAGAGGGCGCTTGCCAACGGGTCCAGCACTTCATCAATGCTTTCCCAGCGATAACCCAATACCCGTTCAACGCGCGTCGTAATGGTGGCAGGCCCGGTCTCTATGGACGGCACCTGCAACGTCAGGTCGTGCTCCGTAACCACCAGAGCGATATGCACGGAAACTTCAAATGTGCTGTAGCCGGTGAGGTAAAACACATCGGAAGGGTCGGTAAGCAGCAGCGCAGCAAGTTGTTCTGCGCGCATTTTCTCGCGTACCGCCGTCAGTCGCCGCTGGAACTCGTCAGCGGGAAAGGGACAGTCCTGCCCCCGGAACTGTCCGGCAAGCGCCAATTGATACGCGTTAAAATCCATTGGTCAACTCCGCTCAGGAGCCCAGAAATCGCGCCAGTTGACTGCCCACGGTTTCTACCGGCCCGGTAATGGAATTCTGGATGCTGGTGGTCACTACGCGGGTAAATTTCGCCCCGGCACCGGTCTCCAGAAAACCGATGTAGGTTTTCAGTTCGTCAACGGTCAGGTCCTGATAGGTATGCAGATAAGCGCTATAAACCTGCTGGGCGACGACCGCCCGCGTCTGCTCCCGACGCGACTCAATCATCTGCTTCAGCCTGTCAAAACCGGGGCCGTTACTGCCCTGAAACGCAGACACGGCAGTTGCCAGCCCAAGCTGGACGGCAATCGTGGTGTCCACAGCACTTTCGGTCGCTCGGGCCGCCCGATCATACCGGGAAAACAGTTTTGCCCGTTCGGTGCCTCTGAAACGGGCCTGCAAATCCGCGGCACCCTGCTGGATTGTCTGCCAGGTCTCCGGGCGGGAAGCATTGATTTCAGCCCGGGAGATTTTCTCCGCCAGGGGTGTTTCATACCAGCGCCCAACCTCTCGCAGTTGTTCGTCGCTCATCGACGATGAAACCTCCCGCTCCAGATCTGCCTGCAGATCGGCTGCTCTGAAGGCATTGCGCACAACCATGGTGGCCGTTGTCACAACCATGGGGTCAACCTGCCCGGTCTGACTGAGCCCCTGACGAACACCCTCACTGATCATCACGGGGTACTGGGCCACAATGTCGTCGATTGGCGATGCCTCAAGAACAGATTTCGCCAGCGGGCTGGCCTGGACAAATCCGGACAGGACAAGCAACAATCCTGAAAGCAGTTTAAATTGGGGTAACGCAGGCATGAACTTAGTATCCTTGGAACGAAGATCCCGTTATGCCACGAGCCAAGCGACCGACGCAAGATATGCGCAAACACAGACCACGCAAACGGCTGCCTGCCGTCTGGGTATCTCGCCTGCAATGGTACGGCCTGCCGGGGCTGGGGCTTATTATTACCATTCTGGTAATCTTGCGTTTCAGTCTGCTGGAACCGAACCCGCCGGCCAATTCGGAGAACATCTGCGAGATTTTTCGTGAGCATCCCGTCTGGTACGACCATGCCCGGGATTCCCGGGAGCGTTGGGGCACTCCCATCGCCACCCAGTTGGCCTTTGTCTACTACGAGTCGTCTTTTCGCAGCCACGCCCGGCCTCCGCGCACCCGCCTTTTCGGGCTGATCCCCTGGCTTCGCCCGACCACGGCCTATGGTTATGCCCAGGCACTGGACCCGGCCTGGGGCGAATACCTGCAGGCCAACGGTGACGGTTTTTTTGTGGTGCGCACCAACATGAAATACGCGCTGGATTTTGTCGGCTGGTATAACCACCTCACCAGGCAAGAAACGGATATCACGCTTGATAGGCCCGGCCAGCTCTACCTCGCATACCACGAAGGACGAACCGGCTACAAAAGGCAGAGCTATCTGGCCAAGCCAGGCGTCGTCAAAATTGCTGAAAGAGTGAAGAATCGGGCATTCCGCTATGACCGTCAGCTAAAAACCTGCGAGCAGGAATTCCAGTGCTGGCGCTTTTATCAGTTCTGGCCATTCTGCGGCGACTGGTGACCGGCTCAGCCTGCGCCCTGGATACGCGGGCTCAACTCCATCAGGCGCTCATTCAGAAACTCCATGACCAGCCGGACCCGGGCCATCTGGCGCGACTCCTGATTGACGATCAACCAGAGATCCACCCCTTCTCCCTCCAGCGGCGGCGTCAGCCGATGCAGGTCAGTGGTCATATCCCCCAGGAAACAGGGCAGAACGGCCAACCCGCTTCCCGCTCTCGCCAACGAGAACATGGCCTGCAGACTGTTACAACGGACCGCCGATTTCACGTTTTTGAGTGTCTTGCGGTACCATCGCCCGGTCGCAAGATGGCTGAAGCTCTCATCCGGAAGGATCCAGCTGTTGAGTTCTGGCGACGCCTCCAGATTCATGTCCGGATGCCGCTGGCAATACTCGTGCGAGCCGTACACCGCTGACTCAATGGTGGCAATCCGCTCACCTTCCAGGGTCGCCTGGGGCCTGTTGACCGGTCGCAGGGTGAGATCCGCATCCCGATGGCTCAGATTCAGCACGTCGTTATCGGTCAACAGTTCCAGTTCGATATCGGGATAGGCCTGCAGTAACTGCGATACCAGCGGGCCGATCAGGGCATTCACCATTACGTCTTCCGCCGCAAGCCGGACTTTGCCCACCGGGGCAGAATCCTGGCCAATCAGCCGACGCTCAAGATTTTCCATATCGGTGGCCAGCCTTTCAGCTTCGCGAAACGCGGTTTCACCGACAGAGGTCAGATGCAACCCTTCGCGATCCCGCTGGAAAAACTGAACGCCCATCTGCTCTTCCATCTGATCCAGACGGCGCAGCACGGTGGTCTGGTGAACCCCGAGGATCTCGCCCGCTTTTGCGAGCGTCCCCCCACTCGCCAGTGCGTGAATGTACCTGAGATAGTCCCAATCCATAAATAACTGCATATTTGCAACGTTTGTACGGATTTTAACGTATTCACGCTGCAAAAATGAACCCGTAGAATTCTCCACATAGTCAGATAGCCAGATTTAATGACTTAACCAACACACTCAGACAAAGGAGGAGGCGCTATGACTCAAATCCATAACGTATCTCATCAACCGCTGCCGTCCAGCATCCTCCATAATGGAAACGATGTCAGGCGCCAGTACACCCGTGCAGCGGCACAACAGGCTTTTCAGACAATCGCGTGTAAGATCAGCGCATGGAAAAAGCGGGTCACTCAGGTGACCCCCGATTACCAGCACGGCCACTAAGGCTGGCGCTGATCCAGCGCTGATCAATACCAAAACGCCGGAGCCCACTAGCAAGGGGGCTCCGGCGTTTTTTTGCCTATCCATTGTTGGCGAGAACCAGAGCTCCCCCCGAATACTCTTTTTTCCGGCTCGTCTCCGCTGCTATCCTCGACACCTTCCCGGACGCCTGCTTCCGGGTAATGTCTTCGGCAGAGTCGCACGCCATTCAAGGCTGTTTTCTATATTATAGTGTTAGTTTTTCATGCTGTTGCCAAGAGAGAACACAGCGCACAAACCCCATCAAGAAGGAAAAAATTGCCTCATGCAGGATCTGATTCTCTACCACTATCCCATGTCGCCATTTGCCGAGAAAATGCGCGCTATGCTCGGCTATACCGGCATTCCCTGGCAGTCCGTTGGCGTGCGTGAAATGCCGCCGCGCAAAGTTCTGTCCATTCTGGCCGGCGGCTACCGCAAAGTGCCGGTGGCCCAGATCGGGGCCGACCTGTTCTGCGATACCCGGATCATTTCCGATGAAATCGCCCGCATCAGCGGAAAACCCGAGCTCAGCCTGGTCGGGCAGCCCCGGGAAATCGTCGAGTTTGTTCACAGGACGGATCTGGAGATTTTCTTCGCCTGTGTGATGTCAGCCAGCGACAAAAACCTGCTGAAAAAGCTGATCAGGGAAACCTCTCTCTGGAATGCCCTGCTGTTTGTGCGGGACAGAGCGGCCATGGGCAAGTCGTCCCGGGTGCGAGCGGCGCGCGGGCCGAAAGCCAAAGGGGTCGTTCTCGACCATATGGCGCATCTGGAGGGGATGCTCACCCGCGATTTCCTGTTTGGCGACCAGCCCTGTATTGCGGATTTCTCGGCCTATCACAGCCTCTGGTTTGTCACCGATCTGGGTGAAAAAACCTGGATTGAGGATTATCCGCAACTGAAAGCCTGGCTGGCCCGAATGAAGGCGTTCGGCCATGGCAGCTACCAGCAGCTCAAAGCCAGGCAGGGGCTGGATACCGCCAAATCCGCCAGCCCCAGACCACTGGAATCTGACAGCGACGACGACCTCACCGGTCAGCCGGTTACGGTCGCACCGGATGATTATGGCCGCGACCCGGTGATGGGGACGCTGGCCTTTGCGGATGATCGGCGCATCATTGTTTCCCGCAGCCATAAGCGCATAGGGCAAGTACACGTTCACTTTCCCCGCCAGGGATTTACGATGACCGCCGGGCACAACAAACAGCCGGACTAACGCCGGAACCGGGTTTTCCGAAACGGTCATCGCGGAGATGCAGAGACAATCGCGAACAGTTTTCGTAAAAATCATTCAGTCAATTCGTGTGTGCGATAGGGTTTGTGAATGTTAGGAGATATCAGCGTTGTCTGGCTGGGCTCACTGGCCAGCCTGCTGGCCGGACTGGGTACCGGCGTGGGCGCTCTGGGCGTATTTACCATCAGGCGCCTGACGTCCTCAATGAAGGACGGCATGCTCAGTGCCGCAGCGGGCGTCATGCTGGCAGCGTCGTTTTTTTCACTGCTTCTGCCCGGCATTGAATACGGCGAAGAACTGACTGGCAGTACCTGGGCCGCGTCGCTGGTCGTCATTTTCGGCCTGCTTATGGGCGCGGGGCTACTCTACTACTTTCATCAGCGCCTGCCCCACGAGCATCTCAGAATGGGCCCCGACGGCCCGGACAGCGCGCGGATCCGCCGTATCTGGCTGTTTATCATTGCCATTGCCCTGCACAATTTCCCCGAAGGCATGGCCGTAGGCGTTGGGTTCGGCGGCGGCAACATCGGTAACGGAACGGCGCTGGCTATTGGCATCGGGCTGCAGAACGTTCCCGAAGGCCTTGCCGTTGCGATCTCACTGCTGGCCATTGAACATTCGCGACTGAAAGCCTTTACCATCGCGCTGCTGACCGGACTGCTGGAGCCTCTGGGCGGGGTCTTTGGCAGCACCATGGTGTGGCTGGCCGAGCCGCTCATGCCCTGGACTCTGGGTTTTGCCGCAGGTGCCATGATTTTCATCATCAGCGATGAAATTATTCCGGAAACCCACCGGGGCGAGCACAAAACCCTGGCCACTTTTTCACTACTGGGTGGCTTTGTGGTGATGATGTTCCTGGATGCCACCCTTGGTTAGATCGGCCAACGGGTTCTATCAGATACCTACCACCACCTGATAGAGCCCGGCGGCGCTGACCAGCAGCAGAACACAGCCGAGAACCCGGAAAAACACCGGGGTTTCTGCCCGTAAAAGACGATCGTGGGCGTACAGGCCAACCACATGGCCAATGGCAGCGCAGGGCAGTAGCCAGAGGTGATGAATCAGCTGCAGATCCACTCCCACCCAGATAAAAGCCGCCATCTTGATCATCACCAGAATGAACCAGAGCGCAAACAGCGTATCCCTGAGTTTCTCCCTGGGCAGATGCTGGGCAACGACCGCTATAATCAGCGGCGCACCGATCAGCGACGTGCCGCTGACATAACCACCCACCATCAGAAAAACCGCATCCACCGAACGACTGCCGCTGCGGAAAGGCCGGTCCAGAATGTACGACAGGGAATAAAGCGCAACAATCCCGAAGATAATGATACTGAGGATGTCCGAGGGCAGAGTGATCAGGCCGAATACGCCAATCAGCTTGGGCACGATCATGATCGCCAGGATCCGCCAGAGGTATTGCCAGTCGACGGTGCCAATCATGACGCCGCCCTCACCGTCCGCGCCTGTCGACTTGCGATTGTTCATCCAGATCGTCAGGGACGAAAACACCAGCAGGTGCACGGCAATGATCGGCAGAAAAACCAGAGGATCATCGAGGACCAGAAGGAGAAACGGAAGCGACAGCACAGCGCCGCCAAATCCCAGGCCGGAGCGCACAAAACCGCTCCAGACAAAGATCAGCCCAATCAGGACATATTGAAACAGCACCAGTTCAGACATAACGACAAAAGGATTCCGGCAGCAAGGATCGCGACTTGGAAAAGACACAGAGCATACCCGCCCGACTGCCCTTACTTCCAGTAACAAAGAAACTACTTTTCTTATCTGGAACAGGAGTCAGATTGCATCTAGCTTTGGGACTAGGAGTCGGGTTTTCCGACAGTTGAACGTTTGAAGGAAAAGGTCATGTCAGCATCGGTTGAACATCTGCAAGAGCGGCTTCAGGACCAGGGAGATCTTTTACAGGAGGTCATGCCCCAGGCAATCACTCTGGCCATGATGCTGCGCCATCGAACCATGGCCGCCTGGATGCGGACCGAGTTCGACGGCTACAAGGATACCACCGAGCTTCCACCATACCGACGCGATATCCCGGGCCATATCGTTGCCCGCTCCCCTCAATACGGTTGGATTCCGGCGCCGCTGGACGACAGGCAGAAAAAGGATTATGGGCACCGGGACCTGGCTGACGGTGTTAAAAGCCTGGAGAAAACCTGCCTGGCGTTAAAAAAAGGCACCGGCAGCCGGATCGTCTTTGATAAAGAGGAAATGGTCGCCCTGCAGGGACATATCAACCTCACCGCCGAACTTGCCATTACCATCAGCCGCATAAGCTACTGCAAACTGTTAAGAGTCGTTCGCGGTGCTCTGTACCTCTGGTGCCAGGAGCTTCTGGCCCTGGGGTTCGGCGGGGAACACAATTCCTATAGCAGCGATGAACGCGCACAGGCTGCGGCCCTGGATGATCCGGAACGTTTCTGGCGTCAGGCGTTGGAGGACGACGGCAGCCTGCCCATTCCTGACGTGCGTGAAGTCGGCTTTTTCGACCGTTTCTTCGGGCGGACAGGATAACGCCGGCCATCAGCGATCGGTCAGTTTGATCTCGATCCGCCGGTTCCGCTGTAGAGCCTCGGCGGAATCGCCGGCGGCTACCGGAAAGAATTCTCCAAAACCGGCGGCGACCATTCTGTTCTGGGGTACGCCTTCAGACGCCAGATAACGCACAACCGCTACAGCCCTGGCCGTCGACAGTTCCCAGTTCGACGGGAATTCCGCAGTATTGATGGGAACGCGGTCCGTGTGGCCGTCGATGCGTAGAATCCAGTCGAGATCGTCAGGAATGGCGGATGCCACGTCCAGCAGCACGCTTGCCAGCTTATCCAGCTCCTGCTGGCCACCGGCGCCAAGACTGGCGGAGCCGGACGCGAACAACAGCTCCGACGGCAACAGGAAGCGATCGCCCACCACCCGGATGTTTTCGTTATCCTGAAGAATTTCCCGCAAACGGCCAAAAAACTCCGACTGATAACGCTCCAGTTGGTTTATCCGCTCCGCCAGAAGCGTATTCAGACGTTTACTCACTTCCTCCAGTTCGGCTTCTTTTTCCGCCGTTTCAACTTCCTGCAGGCGAAGAGCGGCCGTAATACGGCTCAGCTGGTTCTGCAACGCGGCAATCTGATTTGAAAGCTGAAGAATAATCGCCCGCTGGGACTCGGTCAGCAGCTCTTCCTCTTCAAGTTGCGCTTCTGTCTGCTCGACCGATGCTTGCAGGTCCTCTACCCTCATTGCCTGCGCCTCGGCGTTATACTGCTGCTCCAGACGATTTTCGCGTTCCTCGGCCAATGACCGTGACAGTTCCGTATTCTCCGCCAGAGCCTGACTGTAATCTGTCTGGAGACTCGACATCGCCTGTTCCAGCGCCTGGGTCTGATCCTGCTCCAGCCCAAGCATTCGGGAAATCTCCTGCAGACGGCTGTTCAGCCGGGCCAGTTCGGAATCTCTGTCGGACAACGTCTGGGACAGGTAAAGCTGGCTGACCACGTAAATCAGCAGCATGAAAATGATCAGCATCAACAGCGCTGACAGGGCATCCACGTAACCCGGCCACACATTAATGGTGCTGCGGCTGCGGCGTTTGGATCCGATCATGGCTGATCCGTCAGTTCGGACTCGTCGTCATAGACCTCGCCGGCGCGGCCCACGAGGTTGGTTACACCCGTCAGCCACTCTTCCAGCCCGTCGTAAAACCGGTTCTGGGCATGGCCTGCCTGAATATCCAGAAAGCCGAGTATCAGCGACCCGCCAAGCCCCAGCAGCGAAGAACTGAAGGCCGTGCCCATGCCTTGAAGAGGCTCCAGCAAGCCCGCCTGAAGGCGCCCGAACACCTTGCCAAAATCTTCCTGCCCCATATCCAGACCGACGATTACGGACCCGACGGCATTGATCGTGCCGAGCAGCCCCCAGAAGGTGCCGAGAAGACCCAGAAAAATCAGCAGGCTGATGAAATAGCGGGTGATTTCCCGCTGTTCATCCATGCGGCTATGTATAGCGTCCAGCACGGTCCGCAGTGAAAGCGTGGAGAGCGAGAAGCGATCACGCTTGGCGTCTTCATTCAGCTGACGGGCCAGAGGTTTCAGTAGCCGTGGCTCCTGCAGCACCGATAGTCCGGCGTTGCCCGTGCGGAACTGGGCGATCCAGCGCAACTCGGGAAACAGCACGAACACCTGGCGATAGGTAATCGCAATCCCCACCAGCAGCACGCACAGAATCATCAGATTGAATACCCAGTTGGCGAGAAATGCCGACTCAAGGGGTTTGTATAGCAGCGCGCAAACAACAACGACGACCGCAAGGAAAGTGGTCATCCAGAAAAGGGTGTGCTTGGGGTTACTCATTAATGGCACCGGTCAGACGCGAACATGTGATAATAAAACTAGCACACCGGATGGTCGATGCGGTAAATCAACGCCATCCGTTACTTACGATATTCAGTCAGAATGGCAGACAGTTCTCCGGCCGCGCGTGCCGCATCAATCGCTGCCTGCAGATCTTCCACAACCGCTTCATCGGTTTCATTGCTCACGGCAAGATACATGGGAGTCTCGCGGAACACCAGCACCGGTTTCAGCCCGGTAATCCCATACTCCTCCTCAGCCGCCAGCGGGCCTTTTGCACCGTCGGTAACCCACAGGTCGGCCTGGCCGAGTGTCAGGCGGCGCGGGTTCTGAACGTCGGAAACGCTGGCAATCACCTCGAAGCCTTCGGCAATCATGTAATCCGACATTACGTCGCCCTTGTAGCCCGTGATCGTGTACTGACGAGCATCCTCGAGGGAGTCCAGAGTGATGTCAGAATCCGGTGCGGCAAATAGCGTCCAACTGATGGAGGCCAGGGGGCCCACCCACTGAAACTGGTTTTCCCGCTCTTCCGTGCGGGCGGTGCAGAAAAGCCCGTGGTTTTCGCGCCCTTTCACCCAGTTGTAGGCCAGACTCCAGTCACGCATTTTCATCACGAAGTCATAATCCACGCGTGACATCATCGCTTTGACCATATCCGTGCAGATACCGGTGATGTCCCCGGCGTTATGGGCAAAGCTCTCACCCGTGGTCGACACGTTGTAGGGCGGATAATTCTCGGTAAAGATATAGAACCGCTCGTTTGCGGCTGCGGTCGCCTGGATCCCCAAAAGACCCAGCGCGATTAACGGCAACCCGATCCACAGGCGTCGCCCCAGCCCCACCATACTGTTTATCAACTGTCCGATCATTTTGCCCCCTAGCTGTCAGGCTTTTTGCGCTTTGCACTGTCGATCATAAAGCGCTAGTTTAAACGGTAATTTCTGCCATGCGACCATAATCCATTTTATGGTTCAAAAATTCAGTGACAATTCGTATCCAGACCGCAGAATGTAGACATTGGTTGAGATAGCCTTGTGACACCGACGTTTTAAGGCCACTATTCAAAGCTCTGACGCCACGATATTGAAAAGGACACCATGTTTCTCGAACGCTACCACTCGATTCAGGACGGTCAGTTCCTGATCAGCGCCCAGAAGGGCAGCCGTTTTGCCAAGGAAGTTGCGGGCGACTTCAACCCCATTCACAACCCTGACGAGCGACGTTTCTGCGTACCCGGTGATTTATTGTTCGCTTTGCTGGTCTCGCATTTCGGGCTGTACCGGCATATGACCTTCCATTTCCGCAGTTTGCTCGGGGATTCCGTGCCGCTGGCGTTCCATGAGGACGACGACGGCCTTATACGGGTCCGCGACGATCGGGGCAAGGTCTACATTGAGGTAGAGCGCGAAGGCGATTCCACCACCGACCGGAGCATCATCGAACACCTGATCCGCAGTTACGTGTCAGCATCCGGCAAAAACTTTCCCCATACTCTCAAACCGCTCATGGAAAAACAGGGCGTCATGTTCAACCCGGATCGGCCGATGATCATGTATCAGAGCATGAGCCTGTCGTTGCAGACCCTGGATGCGCCGGAGCCGGAACTCGAGCTTGGCCATGCGGAACTGATACCGGATGGCAAGAGAGGCAATGTGTCGCTGGACTATCGTTTGTTGTCCCGGGGCGAGGAAGTCGGCCAGGTTTCCAAGAAACTGGTTGTGAGCGGCCTTCGTGAGTACGACGCACAGGCCATGAACTCCGTGGTGGAACAGTTCTACCGCCTGAAGGAAAAAGCCTGGGACTGACGCCGGCTCGCCCACTCAGGCGAGCTCGAATTTCCGCCTGATACTTTCAGTCCGCTTCCGGTTCACGCCCAGATCGGAGTAACCCAGCCGCGACGCTGACCTGACATGAAACACCTGCTCCTCGGCGTCGCACAGAAACTCCAGGTCATCAACAAAACCCAGCAGCTTTGAAGCACATTCGAAATGGAGATAGCCATCCTCCTCCTCGACGAGGCGGGTGCGCTCCAGGTTGTTGACCACATCCTTTAAGCGATTGAAAGCCGCGGTCGAGTCTCCTGAAAATCTCAGGGGCATCACCCGCTGATGCGCTGAATCCGCCTGACTGGAAACGCAGTTGGGCTTGGCCGGGCAGGCTGCCAGCCTGCCTTGTTTAACCCCGAGGTTCCCGGGTCGCTTTCCTGCAAACATAGTATTACCTTTGGTCGATCAAGAGTTGCTGTCGCTGAATTCCAGCATCTGAGCGCGGTGGCGCGGCAGGAATTCCGGATAGTTCGACTGAATGAACCCGATTATGCCCTCACGAATTTCGCACCGGAGATTCCACAGTGTACTGGAATCGGCGGCGCTCATCAGAAAACGAACCTGCATGGCTTTCTCGCCACCGTCTACAACCTGCACTGACTCGGTCCCACCATCCCAGGACGAGGAGGCCTTGAGCAGACGCAAAAACTCCACCCTCAGAGGTTCAATGGGAATGCCATAATCCACCCAGATCAGGGCGCTGCCCAGCAGGTCGGCACTATTACGCGTCCAGTTCTGGAACGGATTCTCGATAAACCACTGCAATGGCACCACCAGGCGCCGGAGATCCCACACACGCAAAACAACGTAGGTGGCCGTTACCTCTTCCACCCAACACCATTCGTCCTGAACACGCAGCACGTCGTCAATACGAAAAGGCTGGGTCAGCGCAATCTGCATGCCGGCCAGAAGGTTGCTCAATACCGGACGGGCGGCAAAGCCAAGAATGACGCCACCAACACCCGCCGATGCCAGCAGGCTGGCGCCTATCTGCTGCACGGATTCAAAAGTCATCAGCGCAATGCCGGTGCCTAGCAGAATAATCACAATATTCAGACCGCGGACCAGGAAGCGGATCTGGGTTTCGACCTTGCGCGCCCTTTTCCACTGGCCTTCAAGCACCGGATTGAGTTTGACAATAACCTCGCCAATCGACGAGGTGCAGCGAACGGCAGCCCAGGTAAGGGAAATGATCAGCAGCAAAGTGGTGATCTTCTGGAATGCCGACAACATTGGCAGGTTTGCGGGGGCCGCTTCCAGGACGCCATTGAGCGCGAGCAGGCACAGGGATATGACCAGTGCGCGGGCAGAAACATCAAAAAAAACTCTCGCTACCGAAGTAGACTCCGTGAACCGGTTCACCAGAAACACAACGAGTTTACTGAAAAGATAAGCAGCGAAGACTGCAAACAGAGCCATTCCGGCCGTATTCAGCCAGGCTCGCACCCCTTCTTCCAACGTTGAATACATCACCCCACCACCCTCTGATGCTCTAACCGATCTTTAAACTAACAGACTATCTGTGGTGGTAAAACGAATAGTCAGGATAACCGCACGGGTTATCCGGTCTGGTGCACAGATTGATGGCGCGCACCAGAATGAGACACTATCTGCCTGAAAATGACAGAATTTTCCCGCCCCGTTTTCGCTTCATTAAAAAAACAGACCCTAACCTTTTGAAATAAGAACCTTTGGGGAATTTCCAAAGAACAGGCACGGCAATTGCTAGAATTTAAACAGATCCTGTTGACGATCTCTATTGCCATTGAAGGTCCAGAAAACCGATTGTATGGGCGACGGCGTCTTCACACCTGGAAATCCAGCGTTGTGCGGGCGCCTTTTTTTGGCCCTGACAATGGCCTTCCCTGAACACAGCCAGGCTGCCCTTCAGCACAATTGCCAGAACCCGAAACGGACCCGGGCGCATCACGGATCAATGACCGACGATTCAAACGGGTTTTGAGGTCCCTGGCCGGATCACAACCAAAGCAACGCCAAGAATCGACAGGGAGCCGCCCGCCATGGCAAGCAACCCGAGCTGCTCATCGAACAGCAAAAAAGCTTCCAGCGCGGTTACCGGCGGCACCAGATAGAACAGGCTGGCCACCTGTGAAGCTGCACCCCGGCGAATCAGCCACATCAGCAGCAAAATAGCGCCGATCGAAACGCCGAACACCAACCAGGCCATGGACAGGACCAGCGGCATCGCCCAGTCCAGTTCACGGGTTTCAAAGGCAAAGGCGCCAATCACAAACAGCGTGGCCGCCGCCGAGTACTGGATGAAGGTTCCAGAAACCAGATCCGCGGCCGTACCGCGACGCTTCTGGTACACCGTGCCCAGGGAGATGCCCGCCAGTGATAGCGCCGCCCAGATCAGTGTCCAGGCCGGAAAGCTGCCCCGGGCTTCGCTCAAGCCGAATTTCTCCAGCAGCACCAGACACACACCTGCCAGGCCAAGCACCAGGCCCAGCCACTGTCGGACAGACACCTTTTCATTGAGTACCATGATGGCGGCCGCCGAGGTCACCAGCGGCTGCAGGCCAACGATCAGCGAAATAATTCCGGAGGGCATGCCACCGTCTATGGCGTAATAAACGCCGCCAAGGTAACAGCCATGCACCAGCAGGCCAGTGATAGCAAGATGGCCCGCGCTCTGCCATCCGGGCCAGCGCGTCTTCAAAATCCAGGCAAGGCCGCCCAGCAGACCCAGGGTCAGCAGCATACGGATGGCCAGCAGCGTAAATGGCTCGGCATAGGGCAGCCCGTATTTGGCACCGATGAACCCGGTACTCCAGAGCCACACAAACAGGGCCGGTACACCAAAGGAAAACGGCGCGGATGATTTCGGGCCAGTGGTCATATCAGGTCACCGCCGGGGGAAAAGAGTCGTTCGCAAGCTCGGAGACCAGGGCATCGCAGACCTGTTCCGGCGTCTGCCTGTCCGCCGGAATACAAATCTGCGCATATCGACTGTAAAGTTCAAAACGTTCCCTGAACAGATTGTCCAGCGTCTGATCCGGCTGCCGGGAAATACCGCGCAGGCTGTGGTCACCGATGCGGCGCTTTACTTCTTCAAGCGGAATATTCAGAAACACCACAGTGCCATCACCTGCCAAATGAGCCATTGCGGACGAACTGTAAACGGCACTGCCGCCGGTGGCAATTACATGGCCGCTCAGGTTGAGAGCCAACAATACCCGCGCCTCTACCCGTCGCAAGGTCTGATAACCATCGCCATCAACAATGGTCTGCAAAGTGCGGCCGGTTTCCTGCTGGATGATCAGATCGGTATCGATAAAACCCAGGCCAAGCCGCTTGGCAAGCAGAACACCCACCGTGCTTTTGCCGCACCCCGGCATGCCAATTAACACGATGTTTTTTGAACTCATTCCCTTCTCCCTGGCGACAAAGGCCGTATAATCTGGTCAAGAACTGAACCTTACGGTGTGAGGCATTATGGGTTTGACCCGCCAACTGGCCCTTCAACTGCTGCTCTGCGCGCTGCCGCTGACCGCCATAGCCGGCGACGTAAAGAGAATAGTTCATCCGGACGGCTCAGTTGAATTCACCAACGTTGGCAGTTCCGGCGAAAAGCTTCCCTCCACCAAGGACGAAGTGGTCTATCGCTATACCGGTGACGACGGCGTTGTGGCTTTCAGCCAGGTGCAGCCGTCGAATGCCAGCTTCCAGGTTATCCGCTTCCACTGTTTTGCCTGCGACCCGGATTCCAGCGTTGACTGGCGCAAAACGCCGCTCTTTGTTGAACCCTACGAGCGTGAAATCGCCGTTGCCGCCCGGGAATTCGGGGTTGATCCTGCCCTGGTGCGGGCGGTTATCCACGCCGAATCCGCTTTTAACGAAACCGCCGTTTCCCCGGCGGGCGCCCAGGGCCTGATGCAGCTTATGCCCGCCACGGCCCGTGAGCTGGGCGTTACCAACGCCATGTCGGCAACCGACAATATCCGCGGCGGCGTTCACTATCTCGCCAAAATGCTACAGCGGTTCAAGGGCGATATCTCACTGGCAACCGCCGCTTACAACGCAGGCCCGGGCGCGGTTGGCCGCCACGGTGGAATCCCGCCCTATGCCGAAACCAAAGCCTATGTGAACCGGGTAGGCATATTGCACGAGCGTTACGCTGCAAACTGACGCGTCCGGCATTGACGGCTCAGCCAAACGCCAGCCATGCACCAACCAGCATCATCAGACTGCCGGCTACGCGATTAACCGTTCTGACACCGCCGCCTTTGCGCAAAGCCAGCCGCAGACGCTTCCCGCCGTGAGCGTAGATCTGCAGGCAGATAAATTCCAGCAGAAGAATAATCAGGATCAGAACCGTCAGTTGCGGCGCCATGGGCAGACTGCTGTCGATGAACGGCGGTAACAGCGCTATAAAAAAAGCCCAGCCCTTGGGGTTGGCAATGGCCGTGACAAACCCCTGGATGGCCAACTGCCAGCGTGAGGCGCTGCCGCTGGACTCGCTCTCCTCCTCGGGCATGGCCATGCGGCCTTTTGATAGCCACATCTGCACGCCCAGCCACGCCAGATAGGCGCCACCGGCGTATTTGAACAGCGCGAATGCAGTCGGGTACTGAAGCATAAAAGCCGCCACACCCACCGCGGCGGACGTGGCGACTACGGCGACACCCAGAAGCTCGCCCGCCATCATCCACAACGCCCTGCGAACGCCGATGGTAATACCCATCGACAGCGCCAGGGTCATACACAGGCCGGGGGTAATCGATACCACAAAAAAAGTGGGAATAAAGGCAGACAGTAGCGTCAGGTTCAGTGTCAGCACGGAATAAATCTCGAAAAACAGATAGAAAGTGATGGCAAACCAGACGGTTACCCCAGAAAGCAGGATACACGATCCGGCCTTTGTGCAGTATTCGCCTTCCGGCCAATCCCGGGGGGGGGAGGGGGGCTCAGGGCATTGACCTCTGGCCGTATCGCGATCAACAGGTCCGGATGATTGCGGGGGCATGGCGGGCTAGAATATAACCATGAAACTGTCCCGCATTATCAGCAACCAGAATGGCATCAGTCGCAAGCAGGCCAACGCCCTGATTGCCAGGGGCTGCGTTGCGGTTGACGGCCTGAAGTGTCAGGAGGCAGCCCGGGAGGTATCGACTTTCGAACAGGTCACCTGTGAAGGGCGGGTCGTGCAGGCCGCGGTTACCGCCCACTACCTGATGATGAACAAACCCGCAGGCATTCTCAGCGCGACCCGGGACGCCGCACACAGAACGGTTATCGACCTGATTCACCCTGCCTTTGAAAACCTGCACATCGCCGGCCGGCTGGACCGCGCAAGCACCGGTTTATTGATTCTGACCAACGATGGAATCTGGTCTCGCCGCCTGACCGAACCCTCGCTAAAAAAGCCCAAAATCTATCGGGTCACAACCGCCCAACCCATCACACCGGAAACCGCCGGGCACTTTGCCGACGGGGTCTGGTTCGACCATGAGCAGCTGCGAACGTCCCCTGCCGGCCTGAAAATACTGGCGGACGATCTGGCGCGGGTCACCATCTTTGAGGGCCGTTATCACCAGATCAAGCGCATGTTTCATGCCGTTGGTAACCGCGTAACGGCGCTGCACCGGGAAACAATGGGCGACATTACTCTGGACCCTGAGCTGCCAGCGGGTGGCTGGCGCCTGCTGACAGCCGATGAAATCAGCTCTGTGACTGATAAGGCGTCGGCGGTCCGATTCAGGTAGGCTGTGCGATCAACTCTTTTATCGTCAGGAGTCACCGTGACCAACCTTAAAATCGATATCGTTTCAGATATTGCGTGTCCATGGTGCGCCATCGGATATGCCCGACTCGAACAGGCCATGGAAGCCCTGAAAGACGAAATGGAATTTTCCATTCAATGGCACGCCTTTGAACTGAACCCCGACCCTGCGGCCAAAGCCGAGCCGATACTGCCCGCGCTGGCCCGGAAATATGGACGCAGCGAGGAAGAGGCGCGAGACAATCAGTCGCAAATGATGGGCGTTGCCCGTGAACTGGGGCTGAATTTTGAGAAGCTTCAGGAACGCTACACCCGGAATACCTTTGACGCACACCGTCTGGTCAAGTGGGCCGGTGAGCAGAGCAGACAAACGGACATGAAAATGGCGTGTTTTGACGCCTACTTCGGACGGGCAGAAAACATTTCAGACGCCGGGGTGCTGGTTAGTTGCGCCGAGAGCGCAGGGCTGGATGGCAGCCAGGCACAGGCGGTGCTTTCCTCTGATCAGTACGCTGACGACGTCCGCAAGGACGAAGCCAGGTACCAGCAGGCGGGCGTATCCGCCGTACCGGCTTACATTATCAATGAAACCTACCTGATCTCCGGTGCCCAGGAGCCCCAGACACTGATTCAGGCCTTTCGGGAAATAGCCGAGGAAATCTGAGCAGTCTCGGATGCCCCCGCTTAACGGGGGCATCCGGTTGCTGCTTTATTCCGAGGCAGCGATCAGGCTGGCGTTACCACCGGCCGCCGTCGTATCGATACACAGATGGCGCTCGATCACATAACGCTGGTCCAGTGTGTGCTCGGTAATCAGCGGTATCAGGGCACCGGCACGCTTCATCAGCGCCTGACGGTAGGGCTTCAGCAGAGTCGGCTTGGCACAGCTGACAACGGCTTCGAAACCCTCAACCTTTTCAACGGCTTCAGCCTCCAGGCGACCCTCCACGCCAACGACCGGCAAGCCCGCTCTGGCGGCGCTTTCCACTGCCTCACTGACCCCTAGCGCAATCACCACCGCTTTATTGCCCTGGGCAAGCGCCATGATCATCTGCTCGGTTGCTGTTTCCTTGTCCGGGCCAAGGCAAAGCACCGTGCCCCGGGCGTGGTTGGTCAGAATGTTGCTCTCACCGGTTGGTCCCGGCATCTCCTCAGCGTGGGCGTCCAATGGTTCCGGAACCGTTTCAAAGACTTTTTTCATAGTCTCGATCCGCATTTCCGGACCCTGGACTGCCATCTTCTCCAGCTTGCCAATCAGGCTTTTCAGCTTCTTGGCGTCCACTTTTTCACCGCCGGATTCCGTGGTGCGATGGACCACCTCACCTTTCATAAACCGGCGCACATACTGTGGCCCACCGGCTTTCGGCCCGGTACCGGAAAGGCCTTCCCCGCCGAAGGGCTGGGAACCCACAATCGCACCGATCTGGTTGCGGTTAACGTAGGTGTTGCCCACCTTGATACGGCTGGTAATGCGGTCAACCCGCTCGTCTACCCGGCTGTGGATGCCAAAGGTCAGGCCGTAGCCCTTCGCATTGATGTCATCCACGACCTTATCGATTTCTTTGGCCTCAAAAGTAGCGACATGCAGCACAGGGCCGAAGATTTCTTCCTCCATATCCTCGATGCCGTTAACCTTGATGACGGCAGGCGAAACAAAATTCCCCGTGAGCGGCACGGTCAGCTTTTTCAACAGCTGATCCTTGTTCTCGAATTTCTTGCAGTGATCGGTGATTTTCTTGGCCGATGCCTCATCAATCACCGGGCCCACGTCTGTCGACAGCAGCCACGGATCACCAATACCCAGCTCTTCCATGCCGCCATACAGCATTTCCAACAAGTGGTCGGCGATGTCCTTCTGCACATACAACATCCTCAGCGCTGAACACCGCTGGCCCGCGCTCTGGAAAGAAGAGGCCAGCACATCCCGCACCACCTGCTCCGGCAGCGCTGTGGAATCCACGATCATGGCGTTCAGGCCGCCGGTCTCTGCCACCATCACGGCATCCGGCTCCATGTTTTCTGTCATGGCCTTGTCGATGAGCTTCGAGGTGTTGGTAGAACCAGTAAAGCAGACGCCCGCTATACGGGAGTCCGAGGTCAGTCCTGCGCCGACAGTCGCACCCGTGCCGGGTAACAGCTGAATGGCGTCTTTGGGGATGCCCGCCTCGTACATCAGCTCGACCGCTCGTGCAGCCAGCAGAGACGTCTGTTCGGCTGGTTTCGCCAGAACCACATTGCCCGCCACCAGGTTCGCCATAATCTGGCCGGTGAAAATGGCCAGCGGGAAGTTCCAGGGTGAAATACACACCACCGGACCACGTGCTTCACCGCTATCCTTGTAACGGACACCCTCATTGGCATAGAAGAGGGCAAAGTCCACGGCCTCGCGAATTTCAGCCACGGCGTCCGACAGGGATTTACCGGCCTCTCTGCAGGTCAGAGCAAACAGCTCGTAGGTGTTTTCTTCGTACAGGTCCGCCACTTTGCGCAGCATCGCGGCACGTTCCTCGACCGGTGTTGCTGACCAGGACTTGAAGCCTTTCTCAGCGGCGGAAATGGCCGTCTCGATATCAGCGTCATCGGCCTGGGTCACATGACCCACCAGGTCGTCCGGATTGGCCGGGTTGCGAACCACCTGCACTTCAGTGCCCGCAACTTTACCTGAAATCAGCGGACCACCTTTCCAGTGATGTTCTTTATAGACACCACGGCCTTCTTCAATAGCCTTCAAGGTCACAGGGTCAGTGAGGTCCCAGCCTTTGGAATTACGGCGATTCTCACCGAAGATCCTGGCCGGATGAACAATCGCTTCGCTGGAGATGTTCTTACCCATTTCCTTGACCGAATCGATCGGATCCTTCGCGATCATTTCAGGCGTAATCTCTTCGTCCACAATCTGGTTCACGAAGGAACTGTTTGCGCCGTTCTCCAGCAGGCGACGCACCAGGTAGGCCAGAAGTTCGCGGTGGGCGCCAACCGGCGCATAGATCCGGCAGGGCACGCCGCTCTGTTCCATCACCTGGGCATGTAGGGCTTCACCCATCCCGTGCAGGCGCTGAAACTCGTAGTTTGCTTCACCGCGCAAACGGGCCAGCTCGAGAATGGCCGACACGGAATGTGCGTTGTGGGTCGCGAACTGCGGATAGATGCGGTCCGTCATGTTCAGCAGCTTGGTGGAACAGGACAGGTAGGACACATCACTGCAGGCCTTGCGGGTGAAGACCGGAAATCCATCCAGGTTCATGACCTGGCCGCGCTTGATTTCGGCGTCCCAGTAGGCACCCTTGACCAGCCGCACCATAATTCGACGGTCGTATTTCTCAGCCATACCGTACAGCCAGTCCAGCAGGTGCGAAGCCCGCTTGCCGTAGGCCTGGACAACCACGCCGAAGCCGTTCCAGCCGGCCAGGTCAGGATCACTCAGGAGCGTTTCAATAACATCCAGTGACAGATCCAGCCGGTCCTGTTCCTCGGCGTCAATGTTGAAGCCCATATTGGCGGCAGCGGCTTTCTGGACCAGACGCTTGGCCCGGGGCACAAGCTCCTTCATTACACGGTCTTTATTACCATATTCATACCGGGCCAGCAGCGCAGAGAGCTTGACCGAAATGCCCGGATTCTTGCGCACGTCACCACTGCAATGCTTGGCGATGCTGTCGATGGCATCCGAGTAGGAGTTGTAATAGCGCTGGGCATCGTGATCGGTACGGGCAGCCTCCCCCAGCATGTCATAGGAGTAGGTATACCCCTTTTTCATGTAGTCTTCGCCCGCTTTCTGGGCTTCCTTGATGTTGCGCCCAAGCACGAACTGCCGTCCCATTTCTTTCATCGCCAGGCCGGCCACGGTGCGAATCACCGGCTCACCCAGACGCTTCAGAAGCTTACGGAGGGTCTGGCCCACGCTTTGGCGTTCGGATTCCGTCAGCAGGTTGCTGGTCATCAGCAGGGCAATGGTTGCCGTATTGATCAGAGAGGAAGACGCTTTGCCCAGGTGATCACCCCAGGCGCCAGCCGTAATCTTGTCTTCAATGAGCTCGTTAATCGTGGTGGCATCCGGCACCCGCAGCATGGCCTCGGCCAGGCACATAAGCGCCACACCTTCTTTGGTGCTTAGCCCATACTCCGCCAAAAACTTTTCCATGATAGAGGACTTGGCGTTTTTACGAACGTCTCGTACCAACTGCGCTGCGCGAGCGGAAATCGCGTTGCGCTCTTTCTGGGTCAACTGGGCACCGGCAATCATTTCGCTTATGACCGTGTATTCGTCGGCCAGATAATAGTCACGAATGGCCTGCCTGCTATCGACCAGTTCAGGCGTCTCTAATTGCTGCGCTCTCATAGTTGTACCCTCATATTTGTATGTCTTTTCAGTCCTTCCCGCATTCTATCGAGAACGACCAAGACGGTTTCACCGTTAAAACTAAAAAGGCAGCGTTTTCTGGCTTTTCTCGCAGAGAAAAACCGGCAATAATTGTCCAGATTTTTTACTGGGTAGACTAAAAGCCTAAACAGAAAATCCAAAAGCACTGCGACTCTTACATTTTAAACTGGCGTCTGTTCCCTAAGCGTAGCCTGTTTAACGGATTTACGCGGGTAAGATGGAGAAAGATCAGGATCCGCCCATGATTGAACTGGACCGAATTGACCGCTCGATCCTTCGCGAGCTGCAGAAAAATGCCCGGCTGACAGTCACTGACCTGGCCTCCCGGGTGGGCCTTTCCAAAACCCCTTGCCAGGTCCGGATGCGTCGCCTGGAAGAACACAGTTTTATCACGGGGTACACGGCGCTGGTCAACCATTCCAAGCTGGGCCAGGACCACATCGCCTTTACAGAAGTGAAGCTCAACGACACCAGCAGTAACGCACTTTCTGCGTTCAACGAGGCGGTCAAGCAGATTTCAGCAGTCGAACAATGTCACATGATCGCCGGTAATTTTGACTACCTGCTGAAGGTGCGCACCAGCAACATGAATGAATACCGCAGGGTTCTCGGCGAACAGGTCTCTGCCCTGCCCCACGTCCTGCAGACAAGCACCTATGTGGTAATGGAAAACGTCAAGGACGTCGGCATCTGAAAAAGCCCTGTTTCCCGGCGAGAAAATCCAGCGTCTGATGGGCCAGCTTTTCCAGAACATGGCCAACCAGCGCTTTTGGTTCCGATATTTTCATTCAAATTACATGATTCGCATTGAATCATCGGGACGTTACGATCGTAGCTTATGTATACAGTTACTAATGGAAAAGGAATGAATCAGCGATGCGCACGACGTTAATTGCACTCTTGACAGCCACTGCTCTTGCTGGCTGTAACGGGGGAAACCCCAGGGACGTGACCGCAACTGCCTATAATTCGGTCAACAGCCAGACCAAAGCCGGCGATCCCACCCTCACCGCCTGGGGAGACACGCTGAAACCCGGCATGAAAGCGATTGCCGTATCCCGTGACCTGATCGATGATGGGCTGACACACGGCACAGAAGTGACTATCGACGGCCTGCCCGGCACCTACATCGTTCGCGACAAGATGAACAAACGCTGGGAAGACAAGATTGATATCTACATGGGGCTGGACGTGGAAGCCGCGAAGGAATGGGGCAAACGAACAGTGACGATTTCCTGGCAGGAAGCCGAGTAACACCTGGGAAGTAACTACATACCCCACCCCGACGCCTGACAGATGTGCACGGCTGCAGCCTCATACTTTCTGCCGGGCGTCTGGCCCCGGATCAAGCCTACAGCCCGAGGCTCTCACTGTCTTTCAGAATGCAACTGTCCAGCAACTCCAGGTAGGCGGCCTTGGCCTTCTGTTTGGTCTGGGCATGGGCCTTCATATTCAGTTGCTTGAACTGCTGCGCTACCTCGTTGGCGCGCGCCATAAGCGCGTCCGGTTCAACGGTTTCATCGAGGTAACCGGCCTCCACCGCACCGCCCGGGCTATAGATTTCAGCATTCACTACGCTGCGATAAAAGTGGGCCGGCGCAAGGCGATGACGGGCAATTTCAATGCCGACATGATGCATGGTCATGCCGATGGCCACTTCGTTCAGACCCAGCTTGAAGCTGCCCTGGACGCCAATGCGATAATCCACAGACAGCATGACAAACGCGCCTTTGGCAATGGCGTGGCCACTGCAGGCCCCGATCACGGGAAGCGGGAATGCGGCCAGGCGACGGGTAAAAGTAGACCCGACCTTGACCAGCGCGGTCGCCTCTTGCGGGCCCTTCTGCATTTCCTTCAGATCATAGCCACCGGAAAAAATCCCGGGCTGGCCGGTCAGAATCACCACAGCCCTGTCCTGCTCGGCACGATCCAGCGCCGTATTCAGGGCCTGGAACACCTCATGGCCGAGCACATTGGCCTTGCCGTTACTGATGGTGATTGTCGCTACGCCATCGTTCAGTTGGTAATCTACAAGATCTGTCACCGGCCGTTCCTCTCGCTTGAAAAATGTTAAGGACCTGGACTTTGCCAGCTTCCGAAACCGGCCTCAACACTTTTGCTTTATGCCCTACCAGCCCTGAGCACCCCGCTTGAGCCAGTCGTGCACAAACACCAGTTTTTCCCGGGCTACCGGCGACAAGGTAAACGGATACAGGTCAGACAGCCCCATGGAACGATTGACGTGATTGACGCGCACCGTTAACTGGGAGGCGATGCTTATGAGCCTGTTCGAATCCATTTCCGTGTAGGGATCCCATTTATGATGGGGCAGTTCCGGAGAGCCCAGTTCCGATGCCACCGCGCTGTCCGCGATATCGGTCAAATGCAGAAGATGAGCTGCGGTTTCGGCCCAGTCTTCATGCGGATGAGCAGAGGCGTAGCTGGTCAGGTAACGCTGACGCCACTCGGCGGGGGGCCCGCTTTCATAATGACGCTGCAGCGAAGCGGCATAGTCCAGGCGCTCGTCCCCGAACCGTTCCCTGAACTCAGTCAGAAAGTCTTCCCGCAGGCTCAGCCGCCACCACAGCATATGCGAAATTTCGTGGCGCATGTGGCCAATCATGGTCCGGTAGGGCTCATCGAGGGCCTTGCGACGGGTGGTACTGATCAAGGGATCTGCCTCGGCCACGCTGATCGTGACAACACCGTTACCATGGCCCATCTGCACCGGCATCAGGCCTTCGGCGAGCATGTGAAAAACAGGACGGGTACCCGGGTCTTCCGGCCGGAACCAGTGCCAGCGGCCCAGATTATCCAGAGCCCAGCGTTTGGCCGCTTCGGTTTCCGCCCAGTTGGGAATAGCATTGTCGATCGTGGGGTCCGGAGCCAGAGCCGTCATGGCGCAGGAACGGCAGAATGCCCCTTCCTCGGGTGCAATCCAGTTACAGCCGATCCGGTCACGGTTGACACAAAAAGGAGGCATTGGGACAAAGGCACGGGCCTGGGGATCATAGGCTACGGGCATACCGTCGGAAGTGGTCAGGTCGTCGAACCAGAGCCCACCCGAACCAATGGGATTCGAGAACACCAGCATAGTAAATACTCTTGGTCGCTGAATTCAGAAAATGATGGAACTGTGCGTTTAGGCAAGTTCTTCTTTGACATGATGAGTGAAAGCCGCTGCGCGCAACCCGGTCGTTTTGAAGCCCAGCTTTGTCCAGGCCGCATTCGCTTCCTTATTGGAGGCGGAATACTCCAGAATCAACTCCTGGGCGCCCCTGAGTTCGGCAAAGTTTACCAGTTCACGCAGCAGCGCCCTGAAGATACCAAGGCTCCGGAAATCCGGCTCTACCCAGATATCGTCAATGATGCCTGAACGATATTCAATATCGTGAGCCTGCTCCCAGATACCCTGGCTGGTCCATATCGAGATATCGCCCATACCGACCAGCCCAAACCCTGGCGCTTCCGCCACGACCACTTTCTTGTTTGGTGACTCCAGCGTCGTACGCAATGCCTGACCGAGGCGCTTACGCTCCGACGCCTTCAGATCCTGTGGCGGCGCACCGGACACGTGCAGGGCCAGCTTGGTGAGAAAATCCACCAGTACTGGCACATCGGCAGTTTCGGCATCGCGAATAACAGGCGCCGGGTGTTTTCTGGATGCTGGCATTCCCACTCTCCTATCCCTATCTGGCTGGCCCAACGGGCGGGCGATTGTTATCCGGGCAACTGAACCGCACACGAACCGAACATCCGGCGCCAGGCGGGTCAGAAGCCCCTGGCCAACCTGTGCCAGCGCTGTTTCGTGCAACTGGTGCTCTGTACCGTCTTCTCTTTAAACCACACAGTCTGGGATTGCCCGGATTGCTCTACCCAGTCCTGCGTCACTTTGACACAGAAACCCGGCTGGTCCGGGAGCGCCTTCACCGTGGTTTTCGGATAGCCCGCCGGCTTGGCGCCGACCACTCGATCATCCGGATCCTGGGAGACGATCGTCCTGGGTTGCGCCGAGCAACCGATCAGCGCAAGGCCTAGCAAAATTGTCATCAGATATTTCATCTCAATCTCCTTCTGAAGCGTCCAGTGTAGATCAGACAACGCGCCCAGAAGTTCCTACGACCGGCCATCGCCTTCCGATGTTCTTTACCGGCTTTCTCGGCCATCAACCAAAGTACGCTTCAATCCAGTTGAACAACTTCCGCGTGTCCATTTCCGTGAACACCATACTCTGGAAGTCGTCGCCCACCTCCTGTTCAATCGTAATGAACTGATAGAGCAGAAGGCCCGGTTGCTGATCATGCAGGATCAGCGTGATGCGCCGCCGGGTTCGCAGGCAGTCAATGGTCATGACGTCGGCGGGGATTCCCGAATCCCGCATGCCCCGGCGAACCTCCACCACAGGATTGATGTGCTCGTGAGTTGCCTGGATTCTGGCATGGGCATCACTGGCCATGTCGGAGAGTGCTTTCAGGGGATCTTCGGGCATAAAATTCGCCAATGACCGGTTTTAGGCTGTACTGTCGAGTAAACACGAAATAAACGCAAAACCCAACAGAAAGGAATATACGATGGGAAACAGCAAGCTAATTGGCATCGTTCTGCTGGTTGTGGGTGTCGCCTTACTTTATTTTGGCTACCAGTCAACGCAGTCCGTTGGCGGCCAGATCAGCGAAACCCTGACCGGACGTTTTGCCGATGAAACCATGTGGTACCTGATCGGTGGCGCCGCCTCCGCGGCTGCAGGTGCGTTTATGACCTTCTTCAGGAAGTAGAGCGGCCTGTCGCTGCAATGACGCTCCGTATCACTTCGGCACTTTTCAGGAAGCTCTGCTCTTCGTCCCTGTTCAAGCGCGGGTGAAGTACCCGCTCTATACCGTTGCGGCCGATGACAGCGGGCAGGCTCAGGCACACATCGCGGGTTCCCAGAAAACCATCAACCCTCAGGCTGACCGGCATGGTGTGCTTGGAGTCGTCCACAATGCACTGGATGATTTCAGCCGCAGCCAGCGCAATGGCGTAATTCGTACACCCTTTGTATTGCAGCACCTGGAAACCGGCCTTTGAGGCTTTTTCAAACAGGGCGTAGCGGCCAGGCGTCGGGTCAAGCGGTTCGCCACCTGCCTCAGCGCAGCTCATGGCCGGGAACTGGCTGTCACCATGTTCGCCAAGAATATAGGCCCGAATATCTTCGGTGTGAATCCGTAACTCTTCCGCCAGCAATTGTCTGAACCTTGAAGAGTCCACCAGGGTCCCGGTACCCAGAACCTGGTTGGTCCGGTAGCTGCTGTACTCCAGAGCGTAGTGGACCAGCACGTCGACAGGATTCGACACCATCACCAGTATCGCGTCCGGCGAAAGCCTGGAAAGCTCGGGCATCATGGTTTTCATCAATGCAACATTGCCATCGGCCAGTTCCATGCGGCTTTTCATGCCCGCAGGCGTTGGCACCGAGGCACACACGGCAATAATATCCGAACCCGCTGTGTCTTTGAGGGTCCCGGCATTGACCTGTGACGGAGCATTGACGAATAACTGACCGTGCCGCAAATCAAGCGCATCCCCCAACACCGAATCACGTGTGCGGCCCACCAGCATCAGCTCTTTCGCCGTGTTCCGCATAACCAGGGCAAATGCCAGGCTTGAACCCACCTTGCCCAGGCCAACCACTGAAATTTTCATGCGAGCTCCTCGGTTGTTCCTGGTTCACTAACAGGCTCTGGGGTTTTCCCTGAGAACTGCCGACGCCGACACGTGGATGCAACACGGAATTTACAATCGGAACGGTCAGTATAGACGCTCGAGCGTATTCAATCCGGTCCGGGTACGCTGAGCACCTCTCCCAGAGTGCCATATTCACTGCCGCCGAGGTGGGGAATCGGAGCGAGACACAAATCGAAGCAAAGTTTAACCTGACACAGAGGCCGCCAACCTTTTAACCTGACCGTGGATCGTACAAATGAAGGCAGAATCCCATGAATCGGCACCTGATGCTCCCGCTTATCACGCTCGCCATGGCGTTCGGCCTGGTAGGCTGTGCCAGCAATCAGCCGTTTCAATCAGCCAGCGAGACCGACTGGCGACCTCCCGTTACCGCCGATTACGGGTCGTCCGCCATGGCGCACAGCCTCTGGGAGGTGTTCGAACGCTACGAAGGCACTCCCTACCGATATGGCGGCACCTCCGCCAGCGGTTTTGACTGCTCCGGCTTTATTGCCACAGCCTTTGATGAAGCTCTCGGGCGCCAGCTGCCCCGCACCACTACCCAGATGCTCGCCAGTGGCAAGGCGATACAGCCGGACCAGCTGCAGGCCGGCGACCTGGTATTTTTCCGCATCAAAGGCAAGGATCAGCACGCAGGCATCTATATGGGCGGGGACAGCTTTATTCACTCGTCGTCGTCCAGCGGTGTCACCCGATCCTCTCTGAACGGCTACTACTGGAAAGGCCGCCTGAGCCAGGTCAGACGCTTCGATTAGACGCTCACAGCGAAAAAAAGTACGACCACCACCAGAGAAACCAGCAGTGACATCGGAATGGTAAGCGCCACTTCCTGAGCAGGGCCCTTGTATCGCACTGCCAGCACGTAACTCATCACTGCAACCGGCATGGCACACTGAATGAGAAAAACCTGCGCTTCCATTTCGGTCAGCGGCCAGACCATCAACAGTAACCATGCCAGAGCCAGGCCGGCCAGTGGCCGGTAAAGACTGAAGGCCATCGGCCTTATCATATCCCGGACGCCGGACAGCTTCAGACTGGCGATGGAGCTGCCCAGCAACATCAGCATCACCGGGATGGTAATGGAACCCAGCATGTCCAGAGTGGTCATCACCGGCCCCGGCAGACTGACCTCTGCCGCCAACAGCACCGCACCGGCGAGCAGGGCCAGAACCGGCCCGTTTTTCAGCATGGCACCCAGGGACAGCCGGCCGGACAGGCAACCGATGCCGAGCGTAAAGTGGCTGACCTGAATCACCGATGAAATCACCGTTGCCAGGCCCAGCGACTGGGCTCCGAACAGGGCAAAGCACACCGGAATGCCCATATTGCCGGTGTTCGGGTGCACCAGCGCCGGCAGATAGGTACGAACGGGCAGCCCCGCCGCTGAAAGCATCAGTGCTGTAATGGCCGACATCACCACCAGCCAGACCACCGTGATGCCCACAAGACCGCCCATACCCGCGATGTCCATATCCATCCCCAGCACGGAGTGCAGCAGAAGCGCGGGAATGCCAACGGTCGTCACCAGACCAGACAGCGCGCTGCCGTCAAAAAAATCGGTGGTACGACCCAGAACAGCGCCAAGCATGATCAGCGAAATCAGCGGGAAAAGGGCTTCTGAGAGATGGACCATCATTGAACGTTTCCAGAAAAGCAGATTCAACCAGGACGTTTTTTCTCGCTACGCCCTCATTCCGACGGACGAGAATACCACCATCGGCAGGGTCGTCGCGCCCGGCCCATGCAGCGGGCACGGATCCGGCCCGCATTGCCCTCGCCTTTACCGCCTTTTTACACCCCTTGACGGACAGGCCGCTGCTGCTTCGCGAAGATAACCAGCAACAACAACAGGCGGAGACAACGCATGATTCAGCGGTCGAAACTCTGGGCGAAAAGCTGGGTCTGGCTGACAATCCTTTTGCTGACCGGATGCAAGGTCAGCTCCTCAAGCGATAGTCATCATGATAAATATGGCGGTGAACCAGACACCCGGGGTTATTTCCTGGATGCCAGGGACACCGGGCGTTATTTCCCGACCGCCAGCTGGAGCCTGAATCATGCCACGGGGGCCTGCGTCGGCGAAAATCTTTACTTTGAGACGGCCGACGGACGAATCCGGGTCTATGGCTCCCCGGCCTACAGCGAAACCGCTTTTCGGGCAGCCGCCGCAGAGCTGGACGAGCGGATAGACGGCGTGCTGGAAAGATTCCACATGAGCTGGCCGGATTTTATCAACGAGCGCAGCTCTGCAGCGCCCTACCCCAGGCGACTACTGGGTTGCCTGAGCCCGACCGTCAACGCTGCGGAATTATCTTCGGCTTCCCTGGCTGCCGTCGCCATTGCCCCCTACCCTGGCGCCTGGCCCTACGATGCCGGCCGGATATTCACCCACGATCTGGCCCACTACGTTCAGGAAAACCTCAGTCGTTATCGTTCGGACCGCTCCCTGCTGCCTTACTGGTTTGCCGAAGGTCAGGCAACCCTGGTCGCCGCCGAGCCCGTTGCGCCCAGTTACCAGCATTACGATTATGATCCGCTATGGGATGTCACCGCCGATGACGCGGGAACCGCCAGTTACCGCTACGAACACTACGGGCTGGCCTACCGCTATCTCGAGAGTGCCAACAGCGCACTGACGATGACCCTGTTGCTCGATCTTGTGCAGTTCATGGACTGGAAAGCCGAATATCCGGGGTTCATCAGTAGCGGTGAGTCCCGCGCCTTCGTAGAGGCCTTCGATGCCATGCATCTGGTAGACCACCGCGGACATTACCTGAGTTTTGCCCGGTTCCGATCGGACTACCATCTGCTGGTCGGAGGGATCTGAACCCGACCGGAACACCCTTCGGTGATTTCCAGTCGGTAGAGGATGGATAGGGTATGTGCCTATATTGCAATATGGGCCGGAAAGCCGGATAAAGGAGCCTTGAAAATTCCTGTGCCGGCCCCTCGCCACAGGCCTGTTTGCGTTGTGGAAGGCTTTTTTTATGGGTTCTGGTTTTGCGAGCGCTGACGCGTTTCTTAAGGCGCACCCCGAGCTGCAGTTCATTGACCTGCTGATCCCGGATATGAACGGTATTGTTCGTGGTAAGCGGATGGATCCATCCGCACTCCCCAAGGTGTTTGAGCGCGGTGTTGCCATGCCTGCGTCTATCTTTGCCCTGAACATCCAGGGCACCACCGTGGAAGAAACCGGCCTGGGTCTGGACATTGGTGAGGCGGACCGGGTGTGCCTGCCGATCGATGCCACCCTCACCATGGAGCCCTGGCAGAAACGCCCGACTGGGCAACTGCTGCTGACCATGTTCGAACTGGACCGCGAGACGCCGTTTTTCGCGGACCCACGGGTGGTGCTACAGAAGATCGTCAGACGGTTTTCAGAGCTGGGGCTGACGCCGGTTGCGGCCTACGAGCTGGAATTTTACCTGATCGACCAGGAAAACCTCGCCGGTCGTCCCCAGCCGCCGAAGTCGCCCATCTCCGGCAAACGTCCGGCTGGTACCCAGGCCTATTCCATCGACGACCTGGACGAATACGCAGAATTTCTGGCGGACGTGCTGGATGCCACCCGTGAGCAGGAATTACCCGCAGACGCACTGGTGGCAGAATCCGCTCCGGGTCAGTTCGAAGTGAACCTGCATTACGTGGAAGACGCTGTAAAAGCCTGCGACCACGCGACCCTGCTGAAGCGCCTGATCAAGAACATGGCCTACGACCATGAAATGGACACCACTTTCATGGCCAAGCCCTATCACAACCAGGCCGGCAGCGGCATGCACCTGCACGTCAGCCTGGTGGATGAACAGGGGCATAACGTTTTTGCAGGCGACGCGGAAAACCCCAACCAGATGCTGCGCTGGGCCATCGGCGGACTGGTGGCCACCATGAACGATGCCATGGCGCTGTTCTGCCCCAACATCAATTCCTACCGCCGGTTCAGCCCGGAATATTACGTGCCCAGCGCCGCCACATGGGGCGTTGATAACCGCACAGCGTCGCTGCGTTTGCCGGGTGGCGATCCCGATGCATTGCGTATCGAGCATCGCGTCGCGGGCGCAGACGCCAACCCCTATCTGTTGATGGCCGCCGTGCTTGCAGGCATTCATCACGGCATCGCCAACCGGATCGAACCGCCGCCGGTGACCGTGGGCAACGCCCATGAACAGCATGAAGCCAGCCTGGTCAACAATCTTCGCGATGCCCTGCGGGAGTTCAGCCAGTCAGCCGTAATGGAAGAGTATCTGGGTCGGGATTTCATGGACGTATTCGTGGCCTGCAAGGAGCACGAGCTGAACGAATTCGAAATGACCATCTCGGAGCTTGAGTACCTCTGGTACCTGCACACGGTGTAGGTACGTAGGTATCGCGTTATTCCAGCACCAGCCAGGTGGTCTTGATCTCGGTGTACTTGTCGAATGCGTGCAGGGATTTATCCCGGCCATTACCGGACTGCTTGAAGCCACCGAAAGGCGCGGTCATGTCGCCGCCATCGTAATGGTTGATCCACACACTGCCTGCCCGTAACGCTTTTGCAACTCTGTGAGCCGTATTGATGTTGGATGTCCACACGGCCGCAGCCAGGCCGAAGATGGAATCGTTGGCGATGGCGATGGCTTCCTCCGCCGTCCGGAAACCGATGACCGACAGCACCGGTCCGAAAATCTCCTCTGACGCAATGCGCATGTTGTTGCTTACACCGTCGAACACCGTCGGCTGGACAAAAAGGCCACCGGTATTCGCCATCACCTGCTTTCCACCTTCCACCAGGGTTGCGCCTTCCGACTGGCCAATACTGATGTAGTCGATTATGCGGTCCAGCTGGGCCTGATCAACAATCGCGCCGCAGGTGGTCGCGGGGTCCAGAGGGTGGCCGGGGTGCCAGGCTTTCAGCGCCTCACAGATCAGCCCGACAAACTCCCCACGAACGGATTCCTCGACCAGCAGCCGGCTGCCGGCCGTGCAGACTTCGCCCTGATTGAAAGCAATGGCTGTTGCAGCCTCGGCGGCCGCTTTTTTCAGGTCGGGCGCGTCTGCAAATACGATGTTCGGGCTTTTGCCACCGGCCTCAAGCCACACCCGTTTCATATTGGACTGGCCCGCATAGATCATCAGCTGCCTGGCCACGTTAGTGGAACCGGTGAACACCAGGCAGTCGACGTCCATGTGCAGCGCCAGCGCCTTGCCCACGGTGTGGCCATAACCGGGCAGCACGTTGAACACACCGGCCGGAATACCCGCCTCGGTCGCCAGTTCCGCCAACCGGATGGCGCTAAGCGGGGATTTCTCGGATGGCTTGAGAATGACGGAATTACCCGTGGCCAGGGCCGGGGCTATTTTCCAGGACGCCATGATCATCGGGAAATTCCAGGGTACGATGGCGGCCACAACGCCGATTGGCTCCCGGGAGATCATGCCGATCTGGTTGTGGGGCGTTGCCGCCAGTTCACCATAAACCTTGTCAACCGCCTCTGCTGTCCAGCGGATAGCCCTTGCCGTTGCCGGAACATCCACCGCGCGGGCATGGCCAATGGGTTTGCCCATGTCCAGGGTTTCCAGCAGGGCCAGCTCATCCCCGTGCTGCTCGATCAGCTCCGCGAAATGGATCAGCACCGCTTTACGTTCGGTGGGTGCAAGCTGGCTCCAGACGCCGCTTTCAAAGGCGTTTCGGGCGGCGGCAACAGCCAGATCGGCATCGGCCTGGTCGCAACTGGCAACCCTGGCCAGCTCGCGCCCGTCAACCGGGCTCAGGCAGGAAAATGTCTCGCCACTTGCGGACCATTGATATTGCCCGTCCACATAGGCCCGGCCTTCAAACCCAAGCTGCCCGGCCAACGCCTGCCATCCGGCCTGGTCGGTGGGGGTAACAGAACGATCGATAGAATTCATAAAACCCTCAGGCAACTGGCAGGCAGATTGTACTGGACGATCATAGCAGCACTTACACGCGCAATCGCTAATTCGGATATAGGTAAAAGAACGTGTCTTCCGCAAGGTTCAGGCGTGGCATAAACTGGCGCGAGTATGCGGGTAGGTCTTTCCAGAACCGTCCGGAGCCATGGATGGCGGAGGCCGAGCGTACAGGGATGTATTTACAGCGTGTTCTGGAAAGACCTACCCGCATACTCCCTCCCCCCAATTCTTGCGGCCCCACACCATGACTCAGTATTCACCAGTTGCTTCCTACTACAGGGCGTCAGCCAACCCTGCGCCCGAGCGCCCGGCACTTGAGGGCCAGACGGAAGCGGATGTATGCGTTGTTGGCGCAGGCTACACCGGTTTATCAACGGCCCTGTTTCTGGCCGAGGCGGGCTTTAAAGTTGTGGTGCTGGAAGCGGCTAACGTGGGCTGGGGCGCATCCGGGCGCAACGGCGGGCAGATCGTGAACAGTTTCAGCCGGGACCTGGACAGTATCGAGCGACAGACCACGCCGGACCATCTGCGGTTGCTGGCGGATATGGCGTTTGAGGGCAGTCAGATTATCCGCCAGCGAATACGGGACTATGCCATTCAGTGTGACCTCAAGGAGGGCGGTATCTTCGCTGCCCTGAACCCACGCCAGCTTAAACATCTGGAGGCGCAGCAGGCTCTGTGGCAGCGGTTTGGATATGACAAACTGGAACTGCTGGACCGCGAAGCGATCCGTGGGCGAATCGGCACTGATCGATACGTCGGCGGGGCCATCGACCATACGGGTGGCCACATTCACCCGCTGAATCTGGCGCTGGGAGAGGCGGCCGCACTGGAATCCCGGGGCGGTGTGATTTATGAACAGTCGGAGGTCACACAGCTGATTGCCGGCCAGCCGGCGGTGGTGAAAACCCGTCACGGTGAAGTGAAAGCGCAGACTGTGGTTCTCGCCGGCAATGCCTACCTGGGCGGCCTGGTACCGGAGCTGGGCGCCAAATCCATGCCCTGCGGCTCTCAGATTATCGCCACTGAACCGCTGGATGACGCCACTGCAGCACAGCTGCTGCCGAACGACAACTGCGTCGAAGACTGTAACTACCTGCTGGACTATTACCGTCTGTCTGGCGACAAACGCCTGCTCTACGGCGGCGGCGTGGTTTACGGTGCCCGGGACCCGGACAATATTGAGCGGCTGCTTCGCCCCAATATGATCAGAACTTTCCCCACGCTTGCCTCGGTGAGCATAGACTACGCCTGGACGGGCAATTTCCTGCTAACGCTGTCACGCCTGCCCCAGCTGGGTCGCCTGCAGAACAATGTGTTCTATTCCCAGGGGTGCTCCGGCCATGGCGTTACCTTCACCCACGTTGCGGGCAAAGCCCTGGCGCTGGCCATCCAGGGCCAGTCTGAGCGCTTCGATGCCTTCGCCGGCCTGCCACACTACCCTTTCCCCGGTGGCCGGGCGTTCAGGGTGCCCTTCACCGCCATTGGCGCCTGGTACTACGCAATGCGGGACCGGTTGGGGATATAAACCGGCCGTTGGATCCGCCCGCACTGGGTCACTCGCCCTGTAACCAGGCTTTGAACCACTGTTCCCGCAACTCAACCGTCTGGGAATACCAATGGTGATCTCGGACAACCGCCGTGGCCATGTGGGACGGTGCGGTTGGCATGTAAGGGCGCATCGGCACACCGGCGTCTGTGTGCAGCCCGACCCGCTTGAAGGCGGATTTTCGTGCCGGGCCGTAGCTGATCAGGTTGGCCTGGGCCGCCATATTCTCGGACCGGGTGGCGAAGGCAATAAACTTCTCGGCCAGTTCGGCCTGATCAGTGCCTCTCACAATGGTCCAGCTGTTGAAACCGATCAGCTGGCCGTCCCAGATCACCGAGATTGGCGCACCTTCCATGGCCCTGGCATGGAAAAAACGACCGTTATAGCCGGTTGCCATCGCCGCTTCGCCGTTGGTCAGCAGCTCTACCGACTCGTCTCCCCGGGTCCACCAGATAATGGCATCGCGAATGCCGTTCAGTTGACGGGAGGCCAGTTCCAGTCCCCGTCGGGTACTGAGCAGATCGTATAGCTGCTCCCGCGGCACCGACAGGGATAGCAGGGCCCACTCAAAAAGACCCACCGGCGATTTGCGCAACGCTCGCTTGCCGGGAAAATCCTCGAGATTGAAGAAGTCCTCCACGCTGTCGGGTTTGACCCCCGGAAACGCCCGGTCATCAAAAGCGATAACGGTCGAGAACACAATCTGGGTTATAAAGCACCGGTGAATCGCACCTTCCATGAAGTCTTCGTGAGGCGGAGTACCGTCCGGCGCTGGCAACAGGATGCCCGGGTCAATATTTTCCAGCAGGCCTTCTTCACAGGCCGCACTGGCGTCGGACTGGATCATGTCAACCAGGTCCCAGTCGGTATCGCCGCTGGCAAGCTGTTCCCTTAGTGCCTTAACACCACCATCGTAATGAACCGTTTCGATCTCTACCCCGGTCGCCCTGGTGAAAGGCTCAAAGTAGGCACGCCTCTGGCTGTTTTCATAGGAACCACCCCAGGTGGCCACGGTCAGCACCTCCCGCGCCTGTTCTTCATTCCCGGCTGACAGTAGTCCCGGAAAAACGAGGATGCCAAGCATCCAGAGTGCCGGAACCCTTGCGCTAAGCGGCTTCATTTTCTTCCTCACGCAAATCATGCACGATTTCCAGATACGCCCTTATCACCGCTTCTTCCGGCACCACTCCCAGCAGCTTGCCTTCTGCGGACACCAATGGAACGGCCTCGCCGAGGAAACCTCTGAGCAATTCCATGGATTGCCACACGGACGTTGCTTCCTCAAACCTGGTAAACAATCCAATAGCGGCTGCCATCGCCGGAGTTCCCGCGGGGCGGTTTACAATCCCCTGCAATCTGATCACACCAAGCAGGATACCCTGATGATCCAGAACCATCGCCTCGGCTCGGTTGTCATTGACCAGTCGCTGACGAACGTCGCCCACCGTATCCATTTCGCTGGCGGCAGTGTATTCAGTGGACAGATAATCCCGTATCCGACGGTTTCCCAGGATCGCCTTGTCACGACCCAGAGACAGATCAAAACCACGGGCCCGCAATTGCAGGTCAAACAGCGAGCGCCCAATCACCCGATAGGAAATCAGGTTGGCGAATACCACCGACACCATTGCGGCAATGGTCAGGTCGTAACTGCGGGTCAGTTCGAAGACGATCAGAATGGTCGTCAAGGGTGCCCCGATGACCGAGCTGGCCAGCGCCATCATGCCGCAGATGGCGTAGACCACCAGCCCGGAATGAGGCACTGGCGCAATATAAGGCAGAACCATCCCATAGAACGCGCCGAACAGAATGCCGATCAGCAGGGCCGGGCTGAATACACCCCCGACAAAACCGAAGCCCACACACAGTGCCGTCAGAACCAGTTTGGCGACGATGATCAGCCCCAGCTCGCCAATGCCGAACGCGCCTTCAATCGTGGCAAACCTCAGAGTTTCCTGCCCGATGCCCAGTACTTCCGGTATCCACAGGGCCACCAGCCCCAAAAGTAGCCCGGCGATGGCCGGACGTGCCCAGGGCAGCCCGATGTAGCGCCGGGCGGTGTTAGTGCTCAGCCGGAGCAGGCGCATGAATACCCAGGCCAGCCCCGCACAGAGCACGCCTTCCAGGGCAAAAAATACAAACTCGTAGCTGTGCTCTACCCGGTCGAAACTGACCAGAAACAGGGCGGGGCGATCAAAAATCACATTGGCAATAATATAACCCGTGGCTGCGGCAACGGTGACAGGTGCAAAGGCCCGCAACGAGTAGTGACGCAGGATTACCTCATGGGCAAACACCAGCCCCGCAATCGGCGCATTGAAGGCGGTGGAAATCGCCGCCGCAACGCCGCAGGCGATGGCAATGGAGCGCTGATAACGCAGATTCAGCCGCAACCGTCCCACCATGTTGCCGAACATGGCTCCCAGATATACCAGCGGGCCGTACTGCCCAACCGACGCACCGCTGCCCAGCGAGACCAGCGCCGCAAAAGTGGACGCCAGGCCGCTAAGCAAGCCGGGGGCGGGTGCACTGGTCTGGGCAGCCAGGATCGCATCCGGCGGCGCCAGGCCGCGCTTTTCCCGCACCAGAAAGTGAACCACCAGGCCAACAACCAGCCCACCAGCGGCCGGGACCAGCAGCGTTGCAGACGCCACGAGCATCGGTCGGTCTTCCGCCAGAACACGGGCGTAGGGCGAGATCAGCAACCGCTCATTGAGAAAATGCACCGCCTCAACAAAGCCGATCGCAGCCAGTGAGGCGGCGCCACCGACGACAATAGCCACCAGAGTGACAGCGATGATTTGGTAAACAGTCTGCGCTATACCTTTCCTTTCCATGGAATAAGTAAAGTTCCAATCGGACCTGTCCTCAAATTTTCCACGGATTTTCCCACGGTTCAGGATTGCGTCCTGGTCGCCGCCTGACGCTTTCAGACGTCCGGATGTCGTATCGGATTTACCATCATTGATCAATCAGAGCCACATTTAACGATAACTCTGCCCGGAATTCGTCGGTGCAGTGGCGATCATCGTAGGCAAAGGGGAAATCAGGATGGCTCAACTACCGAAACGCGCGAAAGTCGTCATTATTGGCCAGGGCGGCATTGTTGGCTCCTCAATAGCTCACCACCTGATCGAGCAGGGCTGGGACGACATCGTGGGTCTGGAAAAATCCGCCATTCCGTCGGATATCGGCTCCACCTCCCACGCCTCGGATTTCTGCTTCACTACTTCCCATGACAAGCTCACCGTTTTCACCACCAGATACAGCCAGGCATTTTACGAAAAGCGGGGCAACTATGTGAAATGCGGGGGCATGGAGGTGGCCCGCATTGGTGATGACGAACGCATGGACGAGCTCCGCCGCAAAGTGGGCTCCGGCAAGGCGTTTGGCACCAATGTCAGTATGATCTCGCCACACCAGGCGAAAGAGCTGTTCCCGCTGCTGGACGAAAACCGGATCCAGGGCGCCATGTGGGACCCGGACGCCGGTCTGGTGGTACCCCGCTCCCAGAGAGTGGCCGGGGATCTGGTGGAGGAAGCAGTGGCAACCGGCAAGCTACAGGCCTTCGCCTATACCCCGGCCATCCGCATTGACGTCCAGGACGGCCAGGTGCGCGGTGTTGAAACCCATAAGGGCTACATTGAAACCGAGTACGTGGTGCTTTCCATGGGCATCTGGGGGCCCCTGATGGCCAATACCGTCAACTCTCCCCTGCCACTGATGCCACTGGAGCACCCGTTGCTGTTCTTCGGGCCGTATGAAGAGCTTGCGGGCACCGGCAAACAGATTGGCTACCCCCTGTTTCGCGATCAGGGCAACTCCGCCTATGTGCGGGACACAGGCGACCCGACAACAACCGAGGGTGGACGGATTGAATGGGGGTACTATGAGCCGGACAACCCCAGACTGGTCTATCCCGGTGCGATTGCCGAGCCGGGCGAAGCAAGAATGTCGCCCTCCATGCGGGACCTGTCCCTGGACCAGGTGATGAACGCCTTTGAAAAAGCTATTGAAATGACTCCGATTCTCGGCGAGCTGGGCTGGGAGGAAAAACACTCCTTCAACGGCCTGCTGTCGGTGACACCTGATGGCGGCTCATTGATGGGGGAATCCCCGGAAGTCCGCAATCTGTGGTTCTGCGAGGCAGTCTGGGTCAAGGACGGACCGGGCGCCGGCAAAATACTGGCGGACTGGATGACCCGGGGTTCGCCGGAAATGGATCCGCACAGCGTGGATATTGCCCGCCATTACGCCCTGCAGAAGACGCCGGACTATGTGTATGACCGGTGCTACGAAACCGCGAAGAAAATCTATACCCCGGCGGTTCACCCCCGCGAGCCCTACGCAACGGGACGCAGGATGCGAACCAGCCCGTTCTACCTGCGGGAGGTCGAGCTAGGGGCTTACTTTATGGAGGCCGCCGGCTGGGAACGCGCCCATGGCTATGCCTCCAACGAGGACACCCTGCTGGCGAAATACCGGGATCGCATCCCGGTGCGGGAACACGAGTGGGACGCCCGGCACTTCTGGGAAGTATCCAACGCCGAGCAACTGGAGATGAGCGAATCCGTCGGGATGATCAACCTCTCCCATTTCGCCATCTTCGACATCTCCGGCGAGGATGCGGAAGCGCTGCTGGAATACCTGTCGGTTGCCAAAGTCGGCAGTAACACCCCCGTTGGCAAAGGGGTCTACACCCATTTCCTGGATGCCCGTGGCGGCGTGCGATCCGACCTTACGATCATCCGCCGGGGCAAAAGCGACTTCCGGGTCGTCTGTGGCGGTGACACCGGCCACCGGGATTATTGCTGGATCACCCGCATGGCCCGGGAGAAAGGGCTCGATCGCACCCGCGTACAGGACCGCACCGACGACCTGGCGACCCTGGGACTCTGGGGTCCGAAAGCCCGGGAAACCCTGGCGCAATTCGTCAAGAATCCGGACGGGCTGTCAGCAGAAAACTTTCCCTTCGCCACGGCACGGGAACTGAACGTTCAGGGCGTGCCAGTCTGGGCCTTCCGGATTTCCTATGTGGGCGAGCAGGGCTGGGAGCTGTACTTCCCGTTCAGCTATGGCCTGAAAATCTGGGACCTGCTTTACGACGCCGGTGTTACGCCGGTGGGCATCGAAACCTACGCCAACAGCCGTCGCCTGGAAAAAAGCCTGCGCCTGCAGAATGTGGACCTGGAAACGGAATACAACCTCTACGAAGCCGGGCTGCAACGGCCCAAAGTGAAGGACGCGGATTTCCACGGCAAGGCCGCTTACCTGGAACAGCGGGAGTGGGCGCAGCAGTCGGCGTACCTGTGCACCATGACCATGACCGGGCACACGGACGCCAGCGGCGTAATGCGCTACCCGGTCGGCCAGTGGCCCATCCTGGACCCGCAAACCGGCGAGGTTCTGGTGGATAGCCATGGTCGCCGTTCCTACTGCTCCAGCGTTGCCTGGGGGCCGTCAGTGGGCAAGATCATCCTGCTGGGTTACATCCCGGCGGAATATGCTCAGGAAGGCCGGAAACTGACCCTGGAATACTTTCAGGAGCACTATCCCGTTTGCATTGAAGCAGTGGGGTATCGGGCACTGTTTGATCCGGACAACGAGCGGGTCAAATCCTGACCGTCATTAACCGTGAGCAGTCTGAACCCGGCCATAAAATGAGGACGCAACGGAACTGATCAATAATTGCGCAATCAAAGTGCAATAACTAAGGTTCAATCAGAAAATGACCAGAAACAGGGCAAGGAGGTTACACGGCCATGGACACATACACGGCCAACACACGGACGCCTGAAAGCAGGCACGCCAAAGAGCCCTATCGGGTCGGCTTTCTGCTTATCGAAAATTTCACCCTGATTGCCCTGGCAACCGCCGTCGAACCGCTGCGCGTGGCTAACCAGCTGGCCGGCACGGAACTCTATTCCTGGAAACTGCTGACTGTCGCAGGGGAACCCGCTCGTGCCAGCGATGGCATAACCCTGGTGCCGGATGGGTCCATGATGGGTCCATTGAGGAGGAGCAAAGCTTCGATCTGGTGATCGTGGTAGCCGGGATTGACGTCACCCACAGTTTCTCCCGCAAAGAAGTCAACTGGCTGAAGCAGATGGGCCGTCGCCATACAGTAATGGGCGCCGTCTGCACCGGCGCCTACGTGCTGGCCAGTGCCCATCTTCTGGACGGGCACCCCTGCAGTGCCCACTGGGAATGCCTGGAAGCCATGCAGGAAGGCTTTCCGCGGGTCCAGACAAACAACCGCCTGTTTACCGTTGAACGGGAACGCATGACCTGCACCGGTGGAACCGTACCCATGCACATGATGCTCAGCTTCCTGGCAAGGCGGCATGGCCAGGAACTGAGCAACGCGGTTTCCCATATGTTTGTGTGCGACCGCATTCGCGAAGAAAGCGAACAACAGCCCATGCCCATGCACCCCAGTCTTGCCCGCGCGCAACCCAGGATGGCAGAAGCCGCCCAGTTGATGGAATCCAACATCGAAGAGCCCATCGATCTCCAGGAGCTGGCGGCGCTGGCCAGAATTTCTCCGCGACAACTGGAACGACTGTTCCTGAAACACGTCGGCTGCACTCCTTCCCGTTATTACCTTCGGGTGCGCCTGCACCGGGCGCGGCGGCTGCTGAAACAGACGTCCTGTTCCATCGTGGAGGTTGCGTCCATGTGTGGGTTTGTCTCCGCCACCCACTTCAGCCGGTGCTACCGAAAGATCATGGCGCGCGCGCCCAAATATGAGCGCACGGAACTGTTCTCCCACTGCCGGGCTGGTGATGCACTGGGCGACACCATGGCCAGCCTGCCCTCTTCTTCGCTTCAGGCACTCAAGCGCGCGCACCGAGCCAACTTACGGCAGTTTCGAAGGCGCCGACTCAGGTTAGTCCGACCACCAGACCGTCCTCATCCAGGGCGATGTCCAGCGCCGCCGGACGCCTGGGCAGGCCCGGCATGGTCATGATATCTCCACAAACTGCCACCACGAACCCCGCGCCCGCGGCCAGCCGCACTTCTCTCACCGGCAGCGTGTGGCCGGTTGGCGCCCCTTTTATCGCGGAATCCACCGAAAAACTGTACTGCGTTTTGGCAATACACACCGGCAGGTGGCCGAAGCCAAGACTCTCATACTCCTCGAGCTGTCGCCTCGCCACCGACGTAAACTCGACACTGCCCGCGTGGTAAATGCGCGTGGCGATGGTGCGAATCTTGTCTGCCAGCGGCAGACTGTCTTCATAAAGAAACTTGAGCTCCGGCTCGCCCTCGTCCATCTGATCGAGCACCGCCTGAGCCAGTTCGATGGCGCCCTCGCCGCCGGTGGCCCAGTGGTCGGCGGGCACCGCCCTGACCCCGAGCTGTTCGCAGATGGACTGAACCAGTGCCATCTCGTCCCCGGTGTCGTCGGGGAAACGGTTAATGCAGACCACCGGCGTCAGCCCGAATTGCTGAAGATTGCGAATATGTCGCTCAAGATTGGCAGCACCTTCCCTCAGTGCCGCCAGGTCTGGAACCGCTAGGCGGCTGCGCGGGACGCCACCCTGCATCTTCAACGCCCGAATGGTGCAGACCACAACCGCAGCATCGGGCCGCAGACCGGTTTGCCGGCATTTGATATCGATGAATTTTTCTGCGCCCAGATCGGCACCAAACCCGGCCTCGGTCACCACCACATCATTTAGAGCCAGCGCCGCACGGGTTGCGGTCACCGAATTGCAGCCGTGGGCGATATTGGCAAACGGCCCGCCATGAATGAACACCGGATTGTGCTCCAGGCTCTGCACCAGATTTGGCTGCAGCGCTTCTTTCAGCAGTACCAAGAGCGAGCCCTGTACGCCAAGTTCGCGCACAGTAACCGGCGTCATGTCGCTGCGCCTGCCAACGATGATGTTACCCAGCCGCTTTTCGAGATCCCTCCGGCCGTCCGCCAGGCAGAGGATAGCCATGATTTCGGATGACACCGTGATGTCGAACCCGGTTTCCCGGGGAACACCGTGCGCCGACCCGCCCAGGCCACAGACCATGTTGCGCAGGGACCGGTCGGTGATGTCCATGACCCTGCGCCAGCTTATATAACGCGGATCCAGCCCGACCTCGTTACCCCAGTGAATGTGGTTATCGATCAGTGACGCCAGCAGGTTATGAGCACTGGTGATGGCGTGGAAGTCGCCATTGAAGTGCAGGTTGATGTCCTCCATCGGGATAACCTGGGCGCGGCCACCGCCGGCTGCCCCGCCCTTCATGCCGAAGCATGGCCCGAGCGAGGGCTCCCGCAGGCACACCGACGAGCGCACGCCCAGGCGGTTCAGGCCATCATTCAGGCCCACGCTGGTGGTTGTCTTGCCCTCACCCGCGGGGGTTGGCGTAATCGCTGTCACCAGCACCAGCCTGCCCCGGGGCGCCGTGTCCGAGGTATCCACATAGGCCATATCCAGCTTGGCCTTGTAGTGCCCGAACGGCACCAGACTCTCGGCTGGCAGGCCGAATCGCTGCTGGGCCAGCAACAGAATGGACTGGGGCTGAACCGAACGCGCGATTTCAATATCCGGAGTGCCCGGCGGCGGAAACGCTGACGCTGGTGGTGTTGCGGGTTGCAGATTACTGTACTGAAGACTCATGGAACTGCCCTCTCTGGTCCCTAACGGACCCGCTGTGCTCTTGAATCCATTGCGCCGACTGGCGCAGACCGCCGAATGGGAAAAGGTGAATCCCCCTTAGCAGAGTGTCCGGGTTGTCCAGGCAATACTGCACAAGCGCGCGCACCATGACGTCGGGGGTCCAGGCGCGCATCAGCCTGGCGCTGCCAGGCCGGCGCAACATGGCCCGGGCGGAGGCGCCCACGCCACACTGGGCGGCGTAGGCCATCAGTGTCTTCACCCTCGTCGGCCCGGCCATACCGATATCCACCGGCACTTCCTCCAGAATGTCGCCCAGGCTCTGCAGCCAGTCGATCACGACTCCGGCGTCGAAGGTGAACTGGGTTACCACCCAGAGTCTTGTCGCGGTGGTACGAGCGTACTCGCGCTTGATACCCAGGGCCTGGGTCAGGGTTGCCCGATCTGCCATGGGGTGCCCGTCAGGGTGGGCGGCCACACCAATGCCGTGAAACTGAAACTGGGCGAGCAGGCCAGACTCCAGGACCGCCAGCGTATCGGGAAACGGCCCGGCAACGGCATCGCTGTCACCGGCAAGCAGCAGAAACCGGTCAACACCGCTCTCATCCAGTTCCGCCAGCCAGTCCCTCAGCTGCGCGCGACTCTCTGCCATCCGTGCCGGTACGTGGGGTATGGGCTGCATGCCCATATCCAGAAGATGCCGACAGGCTTCCAGCGTTTCGCTGAACCGCCCCTTTGGCAGAAACGGCACGTAGACACAGGTACCTCTGGGCAGCAGGCCCGGAAGATCCTCCGTTGCCAGTATCTGACGGGGGGTCGCCTCAATGGACGCAGAACGCACCAGAGCCTGCAATCGGGCATCTGCTGCCCCACCCCGGGGAAGGGGCGCCTGCTTTTCGTTCACCAGTTTCATAAAACCACACTCCCTGCTAATCGGCGAAGTCGATACCTTTCGCCCGGGCCCGCTCGCGGGCATTAGCATTCACTGACTGGCGGAAAGGAATTTCCACAACTTCAGCCTCCACAACGGTGGAGCCATCCGCTGCGGCGTATTCCACCGGCAGATGAACCGTCAACCGTGTGCCAACGGCTCGCATAGCAAATGGCACATAGGCCAGCGCGATGTTGGTTCCCAGTTCCGGTGAGTACCAGGGGGAGGTCACATAACCTTCAGGCTTGCCGCCGTCAGGGCCGCTCACCAACCAGAAATCGTTGGCGTAGTCAGTCACGCTGCCACCACCAAAGCGGATACCCACCATGATGTGGCTGAAGGGCGGGTGCCCGGCGTCGAACTGCTCGCGGACCGCCTCAAGCTTCTGCTTGCCGATGTAATCCGCATCCTTGTTGCGCGGCACCTGGTAGGCCAGAGCGCACTGGAATGGCAGGGTTTCGGCGTCCACATCCTGGCCCCAGGAGAGAATACCCGCGGCAATGCGACGATGGTGTGCGGGAGCAATCACCCTGAGATTATGGGGCTGGCCCGCCGCCAGGACGGTGTACCAGAGATCTTCGGCGTATCTGGTCGCTTCCTTGAGGTAAATCTCGTACCCCTTCTCGCCGGTGAACCCGGTCTGGGAAACGATCACATCATGGCCCGCCACCTTGCCTTCCATCAGTCCGTAGAAGGGAAGCTCGCTGACTGACTCGCCGAACAGATCCGTCATCAGCGCCTCGGACTTCGGCCCCTGAATCTGGACCGGTGCCACATCGATTTCCGCGATGCTGACGTCAAAGCCCATTCCAACGTTCACGCCCCGCATCCAGAGCTCCAGATCACTGTCGGAGAGCGAGAACCAGAATTCGTCCTCGGCGACGCGCAGCAAAACCGGGTCATTGATGATCCCGCCTTCTTCATTGCAAAGAATGACGTACTTGCCCCGCATCGGTTTGATCTTGGTGGCGTCCCGGGTGATCACGTAGTTCACAAAGCGTTCCGCATCCGGGCCCTTGACCTGGATCTGACGCTCCACCGCCACGTTCCACATGGTGACGTCGTGAACCAGCGACTGGTATTCCAGCATGGCACCGCCATCTTCCGGGCGAATATAGCCCCGCGGGTGATACATACGGTTGTACACCGTCGCCCGCCAGCAGCCAGCCTCGTAGGCCAGATGCCAGTAGGGCGACTTGCGCACCCGGGTGGATATCAGCATTTCCACCGGCGTGGGGCCGGACTGGCGCAGATTGACAGGAACGCGACGATCAGACTGATCGACGCCATCAGGCTGGCGTGCAGCGCCTGCTCTTTGTTGCGGATAATTCAGTAGTGCATGTTCGAATTGAACGGCCATGGCTATCTCCCCCTTGCCGGGTTTTCGACAGCCCTAATGTGACGGTGTTTGAAGTTTCCGGATGGAACCAATACGACACCGGCAGAACCAAAAACGTCAGGGAAGATTAGTCAGTGTTCTGCGGCCCGGCCGTCAACCGGGAGAAGCGAACAAGCTCGAATTCCCGCCCCAGGCGATCCGCCAGACATCGAATATGCGCAGGCGTGATTTCACAGCAGCCACCCACCACCACGGCACCACTGTCCAGCCATTGCCTGACTGCCTCTGCATAGGTTGCCGGTGAAACATCCGCGCGGGCTTCAAGGCTGTCAACCAATCCGCCTCTGGCCACCTCCTCAACCGACTCGAAAGCATTGGCATACCCCCCCACGCTCGGGTACATACCCACCAGTTGCGGCATGGCGGCGTTCAGAATCTCCAGGTCGCAACAGTTCAGCATGACCGCCGTCGGGGCGTAATCTGCGATGGCAGCCACCGCTTCCCCGAGGCTTTCCCCGGATTTCAGCCCGCCGTCCACTTCCAGACGAAACGACACCCCGAAAGGCTTACCCAGTTCCCGGGCAGCGGCGCAGGCGGCTCTGGCCTCAAGCGTGTTGGTCATGGTTTCAATCAGCATGACATCAGCGGACTGTTGCAGGGCAACGAGTCTGGTGTACTCGCTGCGCAGGTCTTCAAAAGAGCGCTCCGGCTGGCCCTGGTAGCTGGCCGACAAAGGCGGAAGACAGCCGGCGATATCCACCAGCGTATCCGTCTGCACCATTGCCTGATTCAACACCTCAAAAGCCGTCTGATGAATCGCTTCAATCTGGTCATATATCCCGGCCCGCTGCAGGCGGGTGGGTGTAGCGGCGTAGGTATTGAGCGTAAGGGTTCGGGCTCCGGCCCGGATAAAATCGGCGTGCACGCCGGTCACCGTATCGGATTGATCCAGCATGACAGCCACTGACCAGAGCGGAGAGCTTACGTCACGGGCTCTGCGATATATTTCCTGGCCGAGGCCACCGTCAAGTAATGCAATAGAACGCATACCCTGCGTCGCTCCTCTCATAAAATGTAAATCAAACGCCATCAGGCAATGCCGTACCGGCCGCCTGAAGGGATCACCAGCGTCCCGGCCGCACTACGAACCAGCTGGACAGATCCAGCGCACCGAACGCGGTGTAGACCAACATGAAGACCCAATCCGGCGCACTGTAATACAGTACGGATTCAAGCCAGTGCTGAATGAAAGATCCATCGTATCCCGCCTCCCCTGCCTCCCTGCGTAGCGCCATCTCCCATCTTGTCAGCGGGCAGAGGATGCCCAGCCAGGACTGGAGCACAACAGTGCCAATCACTATTAAATGGCTCAGCCGGAACCAGACATTGCGCACCCAATTCCATCCGAAGAAATAACCCGTATAAATAGCGGCCAGGCCCAGAATCACAAAGGCGACCAGCAGCGTGTGGAAAATCAGGAGTGCGTCAGCAAATATAAGCAACCACTGGCTGTCCATCGCTACCTCCCTTGCCCGAAAAAGCTTTACCCATCCGGTGACGGGCGGACGGGGAGATTAACACGTCGCCCTGACGGAAGGCGCCATGATCTACTGCAACCTCACAAAAACAGCAAACCGGTAAAAGTGGCATTCGTGGTATATTTATAGGTATAAATACACCAAATGAACTGAAAATTTCAGGTTAACGATGACGTCGCAAATCGAATCGCTGCATGGGGCAATACTGAGGGTTGATCCCGAAGGCCGTATCTGTGAGCTGAATGAAGCCACCAGAAATCTCGACGACCGGTTGACCCAGGGCGCCAGCCTTATCGAATGGCTTGGGCCGGAACACAGGGCTGAACTGGTGTTCTGTCTGACCTATCAGGGACGGCTCCCGGATACCGCCAGTGAATTCGAGGCCGCTATCGGCGGCCGTCGTTATCGACTGTCAGTCGCGGGGAAAGCGGGCGAGGACAGCTCCCGCTATGTTCAGGTCACCGACATTACCGAGCACCGTGCCCTTTCTGAACGAATTGCGGTCAACGAGCAGCGTTTTCGCTCTCTGTTTACCCACAATCCGGATGCCGTCTGTTGCCTGGATCTCGAGGGCCAGATTATCGAGAGCAATCAGTGCACCGAGTACCTCACCGGCTATACACAGGCGCAGCTTTGCAACTACCAATGGTCTTCGTTAATTGACGAGTCAGACCTTGAATCCGCAAAAGTCAGTTTTGAAGCCGCAGTCAGGGGCAACCCCTGCAGCTATCGCTGCAAAGTGCGCAATCGGAATGGCCGTACTTCAATCGTTCAGGTTAGCTACGCTCCGGTTGTGGTTCACGAACAGGTCGTCGGCGTATTCGGCGTCATCCGCGACAAGACCGAAAGTTATCGACTGGAGCGGAGTCGCCGTCTTTTGCATGCCTGTATGGCGCGGGTCCATGACGTTGTCCTGATTACCGAAACGGATCAGCTCGACCATCCCGGCCCCCGGATTGTCTATGTCAACGATGGCGTGGAGCGCATGATCGGCTATCGCCCGCAGGAAGTGCTGGGGAAAACTCCCCGCATTTTCCAGGGGCCGGACACAGACAGGGGAGCGCTGAGGCGCATACGCAGGGCTCTGGAAGCTGACAGGCCCGTCAAGGAAACGCTGGTTAACTACCGTAAGAATGGCGAGCCGTTCTGGAACGAACTTGAGATTGTGCCCATTCCCATGGGGCCCGGCAGAAAGTCTTACTTTGCCTCGGTTCAGCGGGACATCACCCAGTCCAAAGAGCGAGAAGCAGAACTGCAGTCCTCCCGGGAAGAACTCAGCCGGGCGCAGGAAGGCATGCTGGAGCAGGAGCGCCGTCGCATTGCCCGGGACCTTCACGATGAACTGGGCCAGACATTGACCGCTCTCAAACTGAAGCTGGGGATTGCGGTGGAAGATATGCACGAGTTGCTTCCCGGCAATATCCGTCGCCTGGAAGAAGCAATTGAATCAGTGGACGGTGCCGTCGAAAAGGTACGGGAAATTTCATCAAATCTGCGCCCTGCCATGCTCGACGACCTTGGGTTTGAAGCCGCAGCCGAGTGGTTTCTCAACAAGTGCGCCGGGCGGGATGGCCTTGATATCAGTTGGTCTTCTGAGCCTCCGGGAAGTAGCCGGGTAAAAGGCGATGTTGCCACCGCTCTGTTCCGTATTCTGCAGGAATGCATGACGAACGTAAGCCGCCATTCGAACGCTTCGGCCGTCACAATCAACTATCAGGAAACCGACGACAAGGCAGCCCTGGAAGTCCGGGACAATGGTTCAGGGTTTGATCCGGGGCGTATCAGAAAATCCGGCCTGGGGCTTGTTGGTATCCGCGAACGTATCGCGATGCTGCGCGGTGCCCTTACGGTCGAATCCGCCGCCGGTAAGGGTGCCCATATCCGGGTAGAGCTGCCACTGGAGGCGGCAAACAATGATTAGTGTTTACATAGCGGACGATCACAGCATTGTTCGCGAGGGGATGCGGTCACTGATTGCGTCTGCCCCTGATATGGAGGTGGTCGGCGAAGCGCCGGACGGCGATCAGGCGCTGAAAGAAGTGCCGTCCTGCAGCCCCTCGGTGTTTCTGATGGACATGAGCATGCCCGGCTGCTCGGGCCTCGAATTGATTGAAAAGGTTCGCAGGCGGGCACCGGATACCCGGGTTCTGGTGCTCAGCATGCACCGGGAAGATCATTACGCAACACGGTCGATCAGATCAGGTGCCCACGGGTTTATTGCCAAGACGCAGCCACCCGCGGAAATACTGGACGCGTTGCGTAAAGTGGCCGGAGGACAGGTCTACATCACCAAAGAACTCTCCGACAGGCTGGCCATGGAGGCGCTGACGGGCAACCCGAACGAGCAACCCCATGCCCGTCTGACCAAACGCGAGTACGAAATATTCCTGGACCTGGCGCGTGGCCGCTCAGTGGGCGAAATTGCCGACAAACTGAATGTCAGTTCAAAGACGGTCAGTACCCACAAAGCCCGCCTGATGGAAAAGCTCAATGTCGCCAGCATTTCCGAGCTTGTACGCTATGCCCTGGGGCAGGAGCTCCTGTAACCGATGGTAGGGGATCCCCTAGTCAGTTTCAGCGCCCGCTGATAACACTTTCTTTACAGAACGCGCACCGTCCAGTAAAGATACATATTAGGTGCGTGCAATGAAGCAAACCGATACCATCTGTGCTGACAGCGGGTCGTTTTCAATGACCGGTTTGCCGGTACGGCAGAGTCTGGCCAAAGCCGTGGCGGACGCGGAAACACAGGGCCAGCGGGTAGCAGTGCTTGTCATCAAGGTGAGTGACCTGTGTCAGGTCAACCATGGTCACGACTACGAAACCGGCGACAAGGTCATTGCGGAACTCATGAGCCGTATTAGCCGCAGGCTCGTTGATGGCCACCTTGTCGGCCGGCTCGGTGGCGGCCACTTCCTTGCAATCACTCGTTTTGATCAGCAAACCGGCGATTCCGGCGCCATTATTAAACAGCTGATTGACGACATAGCCCGGCCCATTGATTTCCCCTCCGGCACCGCCTACGTCAGTTGCGCCATCGGCGCCAGTATATTGACTGACGACACCCGCATGTCTGATGAACTGCTGTGCAACGCGGAACTGGCCCTTCGCCGCACGAGTTGTGGCAGCTACACTTTTTACCGCCCCGAATTCCGGGACGACCTGAACAACCGACTCGCCATCCGGTCAGCATTGGCGGGGGCACTGGACAGAGACGAACTCTATCTGGTCTACCAGCCACAGGTGTGCTGGCATTCGGGAAAGGTGTTCGGCGTTGAGGCCCTTCTGCGCTGGCAATCAGCGACCCTGGGCACGGTGACCCCGGATCGATTCATTCCGGTCGCCGAAGAAGCAGGCCTGATGCCGCAGATTGGCGCCTGGGTGATGAACCGTGCCTGCCTGCAGGCGCGGGAATGGCTGGATGCGGGCACACCCGTGCGGATAGCCGTCAACGCCTCGGCGGCGCAGCTGGAAACCGGGGATTTTGTGGCCCGTGTCAGCGATACCCTGACCCTTTCGCGGTTGCCGCCATCCCTGCTGGAAATCGAGGTCACTGAAAGCATGTTGGTCCGTGAGCTGCAGAACAACCGGGAAACCCTGGCGGCTATTCGGGATCTGGGTGTCAAACTCGGGCTGGATGATTTTGGCACCGGCTACTCCAGCCTTGCCTACCTCCGGAACTTTACCTTTGACACCCTGAAAATTGATCGGCTGTTTACCAGCAGTTTAACGGAAGAAAGCCACGCAGACGTGCTGGTCCGAGCCATCATTGCCATGGGTGAGGAGCTGGGGCATGAAGTCATTGCTGAGGGCATCGAAACCCATGCCCAGAAAGCCGCGCTGATTCAGCTCGGGTGCAGCCGGATGCAGGGCTTTCTGTTTGGCAGGCCGATGCCTGCCAGCGAACTCGGGAAGATGCTACGCGCCACACCCACGTCAACCTCGGAAAGGCCCGGATTGGCTGTCTTAATATAGCCCCTACTCGTCCGGATATTTACTGTGTACCCGGCTCATCAGAAACAGGGCCGTTGCCAGAACCAGCACCGAAACGTTTTCAGACAAGCCGCTGCAGGGCGATGGCAAAACGGGCTGGTCCTGATAAGGTGACGGTACGTACCCCTTCACATAAGCCATAGGTTACTGCTTCCGGGAGCGATACCCATGAAAACAGCCATAGGACTCGCCGTTCTGATTTTCACTCTGAGCCTCAACGGCTGGGCCCAGGAGATCGATTACGACAAGCGCAATATGCATATCTTCTGCACCGCCCACCTGACGATCATGAGTGAGTCGCTCGACGGTGGCGGCGAACAGACGGATGCGCTGGCGTATCTGTCCAATATGCATCGCGATGAAGCCGGGAAATTGGGCGCGACCAGAGAACACTTCGAAGATGTATCCGGTTATCTGGACAAAATCCGACGCGACAACCAGCAAAAATGGAAGCAGCTGTCCTATCAAAGCAAACAGGTCTGTCTGCCCGATGCCTGATTCCGCCGAGCCAAAACAGAATACAGGCGTCAAAACCCGGATCCTGTTCCGGTCAGAGCGCCTGAACATCTATCTGGTCCGCTATCCCCAGGGCCACAAGGTGGGTCCCCACGTGGACATGGTTTCCCGGGGTCGGCTTTACAAGCTCAACTGGGTGGTCTCGAAACCAGGAGCGGGGGGCGAGTTCATTTGCGAAAAAAACATTTTCAACCTGTTCGGGCGGCTGTACCTTTTCCGGCCGGATCTATATCAGCATCGTGTTTCGAGGATTGAGCGCGGCAATCGGTGGCTGCTGAGTTTTGCGCTGACTCGGGGGTGATTCGATTCTTCTGAGTTTTACAGAAACCGCGTAAGAACCCAGCCGGCTGCGACAATGTGCGCCAGGGTAATCAGCACTGAAAGGCCGTGGAGAAGACCAAAGCGACGCTTGTTGCCGGCATCACTGGCACTGTTGATTGCCGGCATGAGCAGCTGCCGCGTTGGTATGGTCGTCACGGCAATGATGGACAGTATCACGCCGCTCACAATGTCCGACGCAAAAACCAGCACCGCGGCGGCAACAGAGGTCCCGATAACCAGCAAATAGAAAACCGGAAATGCCCGGCGCAGAGAGGCGCCCGCCGTATCCGGCGGAAGCACCCTGAAAAGAAAACCGGCGAAACCCGCCGAATAGAGAACCATGCCACCAAACAGTGCGGCGCAGAGCAAGAGGGCCGTAGCTTCCATAATGAACTCCCAGGCAGAAACTGATATCTGGTCAGTACGAGCATTCCGCCTGAAAAGGCCAAAAGCCAGCGGCACCTCTACTCCGGTTTCGAAAGGCTAATGGACGCAGGTTATTGGGCGTTGGCAGACGGATATAATTTCAGAAGGGCGCCGGTACGTGATAACTTCTCCGGACCAAGCCATCACCTGAAGCCAATGGAGAACCGCTATGACCCTGCACCTTGAACTCGCACCACTGATCAGCCTTGGTGCCGGTATCGGCATCCTGGTATTTCCCAAGCTGCTCAACTATATCGTTGCCGGGTATCTGATTGCTCTGGGCGTACTCGGGCTCCTGGGACACTCTTTTTAAGCGCACTGAGAGCTAGTTGTTCAGTCAGGAGGGCCCATAATGATTGATGAAAACGACATGAAGCATCTTGACCGCTGTGTCGAACTGGCGACCCAGGCTTTGGACACCGGCAATCCTCCCTTCGGCGCCGTGCTGGTGGACGAGCACGGAGACGTCCGATACGAGGGCCACAACCTCACCGTTGACGGCGACAACACGCAACACCCGGAGCTTGCAATTGCCCGCTGGTCCGCCGCCAACATGACGCCTGATGAACGTTCAGCCGCCACCGTATATACCTCGGGAGAGCACTGTCCCATGTGCGCGGCGGCCCACGGTTGGGTAGGCCTTGGGCGGATCGTTTATGCCAGCTCCTCGGAGCAACTGGCATCCTGGCTGGACGCGCTGCATGCAAACCCGCCACCCGTGGCCACTCTGCCAATCCATGACGTCGTACCGGGCGTGCCCGTGGAAGGCCCGTTCCCGGTCATGGCCGAAGCTGTCCGTCAATTACATGCGCGCTATCAGAAAGCCCTCAGCGCCCGCTCCCAATGATCCAGACGCCCAGCGACACCTGCCATTGAGGGAAATCATGACTGAATCAACGCCACTACAGGCCCTGCTTGATACCTTACCTCAATGCGGCCGGGTCGAATGGATCGGCATCCGCCCTGCCCGCGGCGAGTCCATGACAGCGCTTGATCGCGTTAAGATCACCCCCGGCAAAGGCCTGGAAGGCGATCGCTTCAAGGGTCGCGAGACCAGCAAGCGGCAGGTAACCCTGATTCAGCAGGAACACCTGCATGCCATTGCTTCCTGCCTGCAGAATGACGCGATTGAACCGCAGGTTTTCCGGCGTAATATTGTGGTCTCTGGCCTGAACCTGCTGGCACTGAAAGGCAAAACCTTCCGCATCGGTGGCGTGATCCTCGAATACACGGGCCTGTGCCACCCCTGCAGCAAAATGGAAACGGCACTGGGTGCAGGCGGCTACAATGCGATGCGCGGGCACGGTGGCATCACAACGCGGGTCGTGGAAGGTGGTGAACTGGCACTCGGCGACAACGTGCAGGCCTGCCTGTGAGTCCCGAAGACTGGCAAGCCATCCTGGAGGTCATTCCTGACGCCAGGGACGGACTGACCCGCACCGAGCGAATCGTTCTTTATGTCGTCCGGCAAACCCAGCAGGAACTCGATGGGCGCAATGTTCCGACCGCGATGCTATACGGTCGGGTGCTGGAATATGTGGACATGAGTGAAGCGGAGCTTCATGTTTATCTGGACCGACTGGGAGTCAGAGGGGACGGGCGCTAAGACCACCATCAAATGGCAAGGTAGGTCTGGCGAAGTTCTTCATCTTCCAGAACCTCACTCGCCAGCCCGTCGAACACCACCTGACCGGACTCGAGAATCACCGCCCGGTCCGCCAGCTTCAGAGCGGCAACGGCGTTCTGCTCGACGATAACGGTGGTCATCCCCAGTGACTTGATTTCTCTCAGAGTGCGCTCGATTTCCTGGACAATGATGGGCGCCAGCCCTTCATAGGGTTCGTCCAGCAGCAGGAGCTTGATATCCCGGGCCAGCGCCCGACCGATGGCCAGCATCTGCTGTTCGCCGCCTGACAGGGTGGTGCCCTCCTGGTTGCGCCGCTCGCCCAGACGGGGGAACAACTCGAAAATACGATCAATCGACCAGCCGGCCGACGGTGCCAGCTGAGCCAGCTTCAGGTTTTCCATAACGCTCAGGCCGGGAATGATGCGACGATCTTCGGGAACCAGCGACAGGCCGCACTGGGCTGCCTGGTAAGCTTTCATGGTATGCAACGGCTGATGGTCCAGCCAGATTTCCCCGTGGGTAACGACCGGTGTGTCCACCCGGGCAATGGCTCGAAGGGTTGTGGTTTTTCCGGCCCCGTTGCGCCCCAGCAACGCGAGAATTTCACCCTCATGAATATTCATCGTCACGCCCTGAACGATATAACTCTCTCCATAATAGGCGTGCAGATCCCAGACCGAAAAATAGGCCGGCTTTGCAGGGTCTTGTGCCGTCTGTTGCTCTGCCATCATTTCCATTCCTTCACTTTGACCATGAGTTGTTCACTCCGACTCCACCGTTCCCAGATACGCTTCCTGCACCTTGGGGTGGCCTTTGATATTGGCGGGATGGTCCTCAACAATCACATGGCCCTGTGACAGCACGCTGATCCGGTCAGCCAGGCTGAACACCACGTGCATATCGTGTTCAATGACCACGAAGGTGATGTTGTGGGCGTCATTGATGGTTGTCAGCAAATCAATAGTGTTGTTGGTATCAGACCGTGACATACCCGCCGTGGGCTCATCCAGCAACAGCAGCTTGGGTTGCTGGACCAGACACATCGCCATTTCCAGCCTTCGCTTGTTGCCCCGGGACATGGCGGACGCCGTCTGATGGCGCTCATCAATCAGCCCGACATCTTCCAGGATTTTTTCGGCCTTCTCGCGGATGGCCGTCTCCTTCGCCAGTGACTTGAGAGGCGAGATATGAAACGCGCCATCCCGATGGGCAAAGGCCGGAATCATTACATTTTCCAGAATACTTAACTCGGAAAATACCTCCGGTGTCTGGAATACGCGGCTGATGCCAGCCTGGTTGATCTGGTAGGGCTCCAGCCCCAGGAGGCTTTTATTATCGAAAGTCACCGTGCCACTGTCCGGCACCAGCTTGCCAATGAAGCAGTTCAGCAGGGTGGACTTGCCCGCGCCGTTGGGTCCGATAATGGCGTGAACGGTGTTTTCCTGGATCGACAGATTCACATCATTCAACGCCAGTAGGCCGCCAAACCGCTTGTTAACGCCTTTTACCTCGAGTATTGCCACGGCTATGACTCCCTCGTGTTGACGGAACTGGATGACGGTCCCTCTGACGATCGTTTTTCATCCGTGGAATCGGTGTCAGCGCGGTCGGCAGGAGCTTTGCGGGCCTGCGACAATCGCTTAAACAGATTCAGGATCCGCGTGGCACCCTCCACAAGGCCGCCCGGCAAGAAGATCACCACCAGCATGAAGATCAGGCCCAGCGAGATGTGCCAGCCGCTGCCCAGAAATGGCGATACGACGGCTACCAGAAAATCGGCCAGCCCCTCCGGCAATGCCGAGAACCAGCCCTGAACCACCGATTCATTGATGCGGCTGAAAATATTCTCGAAATATTTGATGATGCCCGCGCCGAGCACCGGCCCTATCAGGGTACCGGCGCCGCCCATGATGGTCATCAGCACGACTTCACCCGAGGCGGTCCACTGCATGCGCTCCGCCCCGGCGAGCGGGTCCATACACACCAGTAAGGCGCCTGCCAGCCCTGCGTACATTCCGGAAATAACGAACGCCGTCAGTGTGTAGGGTCGGGAATTGAAACCGGTATAGTTGAGCCGGGTCTGATTGCTTTTGACCGCCCGCAGAATCATTCCGAACGGGGACCGGAATATGCGCAGTGACAGGTAGAACATGCCGATCAGAATCAGCGCGCTGATATAGAATCCGACGTTGAACTGCAGCTCCATCCCTAGAAACGGCACCACCGCCGTATCCCCCATCTCCAGCCCGAACAGGGAGGGCGATGCCAGTCGGCCAGCCTCAGTGGCGCCATCCAGAATGCGAGGGTCATCCAGATCAAGCTGCAACCCGGTTTCGCCGTTGGTGATGGGAGTCAGCACCGAGTACGCCAGGTTGTAGGACATCTGGGCGAACGCCAGGGTCAGTATGGAAAAGTAGATACCGGACCGTCGCAAGGAAATAAAGCCGATCAACAGCGCAAACAGGCCGGAAACCACCACGGAGAAAATAATGGCCGGCAAAATGTTGATGCTGAGCAGCTTCATCATCCAGAGCGCCGAATAACTCCCCACACCCAGGAAGGCGGCGTGACCGAACGACAGATAGCCGGTCAGTCCGAACAGGATATTGAAACCGATGGCAAAGATGCCGTAGATGACAAATCGCTGCATCAGGTCCGGATAACCTGCGCCTACAGGCGCAAGGATCAGCGGGCCGGCCAGCACAATAATCGTAAAGAGGATCATCAGCGTCCGGTCATTATTGGTTCGAAGTGTTCTCAGCATGGCATCAAGTCTCCATTACGCCTTTGCGCCCCATGAGTCCACGGGGACGGGTCAGCAGAATAATGACTGCCACGAGGTAGATAATGACCTGGTCGATCGAGAATCCGAGCAGGAAGTCTTTTACTTCCGGCATGGACGCGAAACTCTGCAGGATACCCAGCAGGAAACCTGCCGCTACCGCACCTGCCAGTGACCCCATACCGCCTACAACCACCACCACGAAACACAGCACCAGAAAGTCCATGCCCATGTGATAGTTCGGGGACAGTATCGGTGTGTACATCACGCCCGCCAGACCGGTTACTACAGAGGCCAGACCAAACATCGCGGTAAACCGTTTGTCGATGTTGATGCCCAGCAAACCGACGGTTTCCCTGTCCGCCATACCGGCCCGCACCACCATTCCAAAGGTGGTATAACGCAAAAATGCGAAGATACTCCCGATGACGACTGCCGCAAAAAGGAAGTAAACCAGCCGCCAGATCGGATAGACCAGGGAGTTCTCCGCCATGCCGATCCATACGCCAACATCAATAGAGCCCACAAAAGCCTCCGGTGCCGGCTGGGGGATCGGGTTGGCGCCATAAACCGATTTAATGACTTCCTGCAGGACAATCGCCAGCCCGAAGGTCACCAGAATCTGATCGGCATGCGGCCGCTTGTAGAAATGCTTGATCAGGCCCCGCTCCATGACGATGCCAATCAGCAGCATGACCGGTATGGCAAAAAGAATGGACCAGAACACCGAGTAATCGATCATCGTCGCGCCCAACTCACCGAACCAGAGTTCGACATAGGGCGTCTGGATTTCCAGGGGCGTGCCCCAGGGACTCAGCTCGGTGTCGGAGAGCGTCACCCGCTCATAGGAAAGCAGATTGTTGAATGTAACCGTGCAGAACGCGCCGATCATAAACAACGCACCGTGGGCGAAATTCACTACACCCAGGGTGCCGAATATCAACGTCAGCCCCAGAGCGATAAGGGCATAGGCGCTGCCTTTATCCAGCCCATTGAGTACTTGCAGAAGGATGGCATCCATCGGTATTTACCTTGTTTGACAACAGGCGCCCGTACGGGGACAGGCATATCAAGATCGGGCTATTAAGAAATGCACCGGCCCCGGCGGCCAGTGCATCTCTTATCAGAGGAAGCCCAGGTGCCTGGAATCAGACGCCTGGATTACACTTGCCGAGAGATCCTCCCGCGAACATCGGATGCTCTGGATCATAGGTGACCTTGTCTGCAGAGGTCACGTTGACCACTTCCAGCAAGTCGAACTCGGACGTCGGGTTTTCTTTACCACGAACCACCAGCACGTCTTTGAAGCACTGATGGTCCTCGGCGCGATAGAGAGTCTTGCCATTGCCCAGGCCGTCAAACTCAAAGTCTTCGAGTGCTTCGACAATGGCACATGGGTTGAAGCTGCCGGCACGTTCGGCGGCATCAGCGTACAACAGCGTCTGCACATAACAGGTATGCGCGGCCTGTGACGGCGGCTGGCCATATTCTTTGCCAAAGGAGTCAACAAAGGCTTTCGAACCTTCGTCCTGCAGAGACCAGTGCCAGTTGGTGGACCCGAAAATGCCTTTGACGTTTTCACCGGCACCACGTGCCATCAGACGGGAATAAAGCGGTACGACGATTTCAAACTGCTTGCCGTTGACGGTTTTCTGGCGCAAGCCGAACTGAACGGCGTTGGTCAGTGAGTTCACCATGTTGGAGCCATAGTGGTTCAGGATCAGCACATCCGCTCCGGAGTTGGTTACCGGCGCGATATAGGATGAGAAATCCGTGGCCGACAGGGGCGTACGAACAGCATTCACCGTTTCCCAGCCGAGTTCTTCCGTCGCAGCCTTCATGGACTGTTCCTGCGTCCAGCCCCAGGTGTAGTCGGCCGTCAGGTGGTAGGCTTTACGGTCGTTGCCATACTGCGCTGACAGTACCGGCGCCAGCGCTGCGGCTGACATGTAGGCGTTGAAGAAGTGCCGGAAGCCGTTGGCTTTTCTGTCTTTGCCTGTGGTGTCGTTGGAGTGGGTCAGGCCGGCCATGAAAATGACACCGGCGTCCTGGCAAAGCGACTGGACAGCCACCGCTACACCGGAAGAAGAACCGCCGGTAATCATGATGGCACCGTCTTTCTCGATCATCGCCCTTGCCGATGCGCGGGCGGCATCCGACTTGGTCTGGGTGTCGCCAGTTACATATTCGACCTTGCGGCCGAGAATACCGGTGCCCTTGAGCATCTGTGACGAAAAGGTGTTCAGCATGCCGCCGTCGCCTTCACCGTTCAGATGTTTCACGGCCAGTTTGTAGGCGCGCAATTCATCGGCACCCTCATCCGCATAGGGACCTGACTGGGGAACGTTGAAACCCAGCACGACACTGCCTGGCCCCGGTTCATTCATGTAGGCACTGGCGGAACTGGAGAAAATCGTTGGAGCGACAAGTCCAGCGCCAAGAACAGCGCTGCCTTGAAGAAACTTGCGTCGATTCAGATAGTAATTGGACATGTGTTTCTCCGAAATTGTTCTTGTTTTAGGTCACTGGACACCATTGATTATTTTTTATTCAGATGCCCCCACATCCCTTAACTTTTCAGAGCTCGATCAATTAAGCAACAAGAGTTGATGCAAGTTACAACTAATGTCTAATAATTGGAGATGGCCCGAAAAGCGCACCACAACAGGGCGGAGGTAACGGGCGCGCACCCTGGCCGCCCGCCAGTTGAAGAATTTGTCTGACATTGTGCAGTCATGAAAAACACGCAGGGCCGGGGGCTTTCCCCCAGCCCTGTTACTTGACTGGCGGTGTGGGCCGGATCAGTATCTCGTTCACATCGACATGGGCGGGTTGAGACAGGGCATAGATCACCGAATTGGCAACGTCCTCCGGTTTCAGTGCTGTCTCCGGTTGCTGATCGAAGAAAGGCGTGTCCACCATGCCAGGCTCAATCAGCGTGACCCGGACGCCCGTTCCCCGCAATTCTTCGCGAGCGCCATAGCCAATCGCCGACACGGCCCACTTCGTGGCGCTGTACATGGACCCCGGAATGGTCGCCCGTCCCGCGGCTGAACCGGTCAGAAGCAGATGACCACGGCTTTCCTTGAGGGCGGGCAGGCAATACTGCAGAGTCAGGCCAACGCCGTAGATGTTGGTCAGGATCATATCCCGCCAGGCGTCCGTGTCGGCTCCGCTGAAGCCACCCGGGGAGCCGCCGCGACCGGCATTGGCGAACACCGCATCAATTCGCCCGAAGGCCTTCAGCGCCTGATCAACCATGGCTTTCTGGTCCTCTTCGCTCTGGACATCGCAACGCACGCTGATCGCCCTGTCTGAACCAAGCTCCTGATACAGACTTTCAAGTTTTTCTTCCGAACGGGCCGCCAACACTACACGGTAACCGTTTTTGACGGCAGCGCGGGCCGTCGCCGCACCAATGCCCGAGGATGCACCGGTAATCAGAAGCACCGGATCTGTCATAACAATCTCCTTTCTCAGCTATTTAAGTGTGTAGGTTGCCCCTACGTTAACGATCCTCAACGAGACTTCCGCGTCAAACGGGCCTGCAAACCGTTATGCGGCACCCAGATGGGCAATGAGGTCGTCACAGGAGCAATCGATGATGCTGACATTCCGAAACCCCATGTTTCCCAGCGCCGCCGCTGCCAGCGCGGCGCGCCCACCTGTTGCACAATGCAGAACAATCGCACGGTCAGGGTCCGTGGTGTGATCGGTAATTTTCATTTCAAGCACACCGCGGGGAATATTGATGGTCCCGGCAGGCCGCTTTTCAGCGACTTCCCCCGGCTCGCGCACATCAATCACCAGGGCGTCGCTGTTTTCGCCAACAAGTTCTTTGGCCGCCCGGGGCGTCAGGCAATGAATGGATGATTTGGTTTCCGCTACGATCTCTTTAAGCGTTTTCAGGCCCATAATGACTGGCTCCATATTGATTGTTGAATACCTCAGGATAACCGCATCCACCTTGCCATTGGCAAGCTGATTTGCAGCCTGCTCCGCTTTCATATCCACCAGGGTGATATCGGTGAGGGGGCAACCGATTGGTCAGAAATATGGGCAAGAACCTGCCCGGGAATGGTGATTATTTTCCTCGCTGGCTGCGAAGCCAGCACCACAGCGGATGATTATTACGGTTACGATGACAGTTACCACACCCACGGCCATTATTTGAGTTTTTCACGGTACCACGCCGACTGTCACCAGTTGGTGGGCGCGACTTATTAGCTATTTGGCCATGTGCCCGACATAGGCGGCGGTAAACGCCGTTTCCTGAAAGGCCTTTAAGCCGGTCTCGGCAAACGGAATCGGCAAGGGGTTCGCTACCAGTGTGGACTTGATCGTTGCAGGCGAAAGCAGCCTGACCGCCGGCCCGTTCGTGGGAATCAGCTGAATGGCCGCCTCAAGCTTGAAGCTGATAGCGCCGCCGGCAAATTTACCTTTCGGCATGCGTTCCTTGATAACGACGCTGGTCACCCCGTGCCCGGTCATCAGTTCGGCAAACGCTGACTGGAACTGCTGCAGATCCTCCCGGGTGTGGTTTTTGTTGAGCGACAGCTTGCGCACTTTGCACTCTGGCAAGCTGAACTGGCCTCGATCCAGATTCAGCAGGCACATCACCGCATCGCTGCCCGCCAGTTCAACGCCACAAATGATCATTACAAACTCCTGAATGCCCTCAACCGCAGCATTTTTTGAATTTCAGACCACCGCCACAACGGCACGGGTCATTGCAATTTTTCTCCTGATTTATCGCTGCGAGGCTCTCACGCCCTGCCAATCCTCAGTATCCAGCTCGGGCTTCTGAGCGCGAAAGCGGGCGTAAAGCTCTATGCCCTGCTGGTCTTCCAGAATATCAACCTGAATACCTTTTTCCTGCAAAAAGGCCTCGGTGCCGGACGCATTTGTCATATCGCCCACGACCACCCTGCCAAACCCGCGCATGAAGAGCAGCGTTGCACACACTTCGCATGGGCTCAGACTGGTATAGATCGTGGTGTCGCTGAAATCGATTCGACCGGCATCGCGAAGGGCGGAGGTCTCACCATGGTTGTAAGGGTGCTCTTCCTGAACAAGCGTGTTATGCCCCTTACCAACAATTCTCCCTGTCGGGTTATGCACAATCACAGCACCAATCGGGCAGCCCCCTTCATCATAGCTTTTTTGCGCCAGCAGCACGGCGACACGCATGAAATCGGCATCGGATAGTCCCTGCGCAAATTCCTCATCCATCAGACTGGGCAAGCTTTTCGTCGGCATATGAGCCACCGCTTTTAATGCCTGCTCGGATGGCTCTGTCTGCTTATTCAGGAGTGTTTTCATAGTCAGTCGGTCGCGATCCTTTTGCTGGCTCACCTCAGGTGCTTGCGGGCATAAAGCCGGAGCGTTCCGCGAACGGTCACATCCAGTTGGCTCCCCACTGTGTAATCCCCGGGCACCACGTAGCTGGCCCGGTCTTCGGAAATCAGTTTCTCTATTTTTTCCTGGGTTCTGCCCTCACCCCAATTCTGTCCGTCAAACACCGCGATACTGCATCCGCCCTGGGTTTTCACCATTTTCATCGCCGGGATATCAGTATCACCGTCACCGAAATAAATCATGCGGTCGAAAGGAAAAGGGCGGTCCTGGGGTTCGGTATACTCGTTCACCCTCTGGTTGTCCCAACTGTTTTCGATGCCTTTATTGATACGGAACAGGTACTGGGTCTTGGTAGTGTAATTGATGGCAACGGTGGGCCATTTGGCATCGCCGGTTTTTTCATCGTAATGGTATCGGCATCCGAATATCCTCCGGAAATGCCCGGCTATCGGTGTGCCCTTTATCATTTCTTCCAGGCCGCTGGAGACGACGTAATGGCTCAGCGCAATGCCATGATCCTGGGCAAAGCGGTTGATGGACTCGAACCAGTCGTCGACCCCGGGGAACAGCGGTATGGATTCGCCGTGATGCCTGAGGCGCTCGGGCGACAGCTCTGTTTGTTTGCCAACGTCATGGGCCTGCAACGCCAGTTCGCCAAGGTAAGTCAGTATCTCATCGCCGTCCCGCTCGCCGTTTTTGCGCTGAACTGTCGACCAGAATTCCGAGTCTTCGCCCAGCCCTAGAGCGGGCATCAATCCGTGCTCGGCACAGTTTCCCCGTGCCAGCGTGCCGTCGAAATCGTAAACCAGGGCGCACTTCATCGCTCGATTCCTTCTCGTCATAAGCATGGGCGAAGTACAGCATTTATCGCCCGGACACACCAACATATAATAGACCGGTGCGCGTATACTGCGGCTGTACAACCGGAAACCTGTCACTCCTGCGAGGAACATGCCCATGGCTGACGAAGACACATTGCACGCCCTGAAAACCGCGTTTACGTTCATGCCCCAACCGGTGGAAATCAATCGGTTTGAATACGGCGACGACGCCGAAAGAATTCTTGCCCAGGTCAATTTTGTACGGGAAGTTCTGCTCAGACACGGCATTGATCCGGAGGAAGTCCCTGGCGACATCAACCCGAGCTCGTCACCGAATTCCTGCTACTGAACCGGCGACCGCCCGACAACTCAGGAGACCCGAATGCCCTACCAGTTTGAAGATCTCAAAAAGAGCTGCCACACAGAATGGCGCGACTATATCGAGCATGATTTTGTGCAGCAGCTGGGCAACGCATCACTGGAGCCCAGGGCCTTCCAGCATTACCTGAAACAGGACTACCTGTTCCTGATCCAGTTTGCCCGTGCGTTTGCGCTGGCCGCCTACAAAAGCCCCACGCTGTCAGACCTTCGGCAGGCCAAAGACGGATTGCAGGCCATCGTGGATGTGGAACTGGACCTGCACATCAGTTACTGCAGGGAATGGGGTATTACCGAGGAGGAGCTTGCCAATCTGCCGGAAGCACGCGCCACTCTTGCGTATACACGCTACGTTCTGGATGCAGGCAACCGCGGCGATCTGCTGGATCTGCACGTTGCCCTGTCGCCCTGCATGGTGGGTTACGGTGAAATCGCCAACTGGCTGAACAGCCGGGCTGAGACCGTTCGGGGCGACAACAACCCCTACGACGCCTGGGTCGCCATGTATGAAAGCGAGGAGTTCCAGCAAGCCATGCTGGCAGAGATCCAGTGGCTAGACGAGCGGCTGGCCGATGTCTCCCCGTCGCGGTTCCAGCAGCTTACCCGCATCTTCAGTGACGCTACCCGGCTTGAGGTTGATTTCTGGGATATGGGGCTGAATCAGCGTGACTGATCCCTGCCAGGGGCAAACCAGCCATCGCGCCTAGGCCGGTGGCTTTTCTTTCAGCAGATCCCTGATTTCACCCAGAAGGGTTTCCTGCCTGGTCGCTTCAGCCGGCGTCGCGGGCACTACCTCTTCTTTTTTCTTCAGCGAGTTCATCCACTTAACCACAAGAAAGACGGCAAACGCCACGATCAGAAAATCGACAACCGTCTGAATGAACATCCCGTAACTCAGCGTCACTGCCGCAACCTCACCAGCGGCCGGCTTAAGTACCACCACCAGTTCGCTGAAATTAATGCTGCCAAGCAGCATCCCCAGCGGTGGCATCATAATATCGGCCACGAATGACGACACGATCTTTCCAAAAGCCACACCGATAATGATGCCAACGGCCATGTCCATGACATTGCCCCGCATCGCGAACGACTTAAATTCCTTGATTATACTCATGAGCCGCTTCTCCATTAGGCATCTTGCGAATCTAAGCCTCTGGATGTCGTTTGTACAGTTCTAAAAACGGCTCAACTCAACAAACGTTCTTTCGCCTCATTGATCCGCGCCGCGAGATAATTACTACCCCCCCGGTCCGGATGCATCTTCTGCATCATCCGGCGGTGGGCCTGGATAATTTCTTCCCGGCTGGCGCCGGGCTCCAGCCCGAGAATATCCAGGGCGTCGCTCTCGGTCAGAGGGCCGCCGGCATGGCCGGATTCGCCCCCGTGTCCTGATTGCTCCTCATCGCTGCGAGCCTCGTCGTCGGCGCGCCAGGAGTCTCCAAACCTGCGGTCCAGATAGGTTTCCAGCAACCGGGCAGAATCCTCATCCTGCGACCGGCAATACTGCAATAGCTCGATGAATTCGGCCTCACTCAGATCCGCCAGAGCCCGGCCTTCCATAGGGCCTTTCAGGACGGTGCCACTCATGGTTCCCGAGTCATGGTCCAGGCTCATATCGAGGATATCGCTGGACACATTGGACTGGTTGCCGGGTTTGGCTTTTGCACCGCCGCCGCCCATACGACCCGCTAACAGAGAGGGCAAAAACCGGCGCAATAGCGGAAAAAGAAAGGCCAGCGATGCGAACAGAAAATGCAGCCGTCCGGTAATGGCCAACACAACCACCAGCCCGACACTGGCCATCAGGGCCAGCTTGATAATGGCCGGTTTCAACTGGCCGGGCGGCTGATTACGCAGCCATACCCAGGCAACAACCGACAGGACAATGACCAGTAGCGTTATTGGCACTCAGGTACTCCGGGCCTTTACGCCCATTGATGACTTGCAGGTGACTGAAGGATGAAACGAGTGCTATCGGATTTGCCGGGTCAGGCGCTTCACCTCCGCGGAACTGCGGCTGGAAAAATCCTGCAGCGCCCTGGCGCCTCCCGAAGCATAGACCGCAACAGCGGCCATAAGATCCTTGAGCACCTGCGGGCTGTTGCGATCAAAAGGCACATAGGCGCCGCCGGACAGCTTGCTCACCTGCTGGAACACGGCCCTGGCGTGTGCATCCGGGCCCTCATGGAACATGAATACCGGCGTTTTCAGCATGCCCAGTTCGCCGGCGGTATGGCAGAGATCATCCACCGGTTCTTCGCAGCAATCTCCGATAAATACCACCGCCCTGACCGGCTTTGTGCGGGTTTCTTTCACCGCGTGGGCCAACACCCGGCTGATCTGGGTGCGGCCACCCAGGCAGGAAACGCCGTTCATCAGGTTCAGCAACTGACCGGTCTGGGTGACGAACCGGGTGGCCTTGAATTCGCCATAGCCCCGATAATAGCAAAGCTGGATAGCCAGCCCGCCCAGATCTCGGGTCGCCATGAACAGCTCACTTTGCAGGTGACAGGCCTGATCCCAGGTGGGCTCGCGGCTGCCGGTTGCGTCAAGGGCGAAAATCAACCGGCCCTGCCGTCCATCGTTATCCGGCAAAGTGCGAACCTGATTGATAAACTGGTCAATGTCCTGTTTACCGGATTTGCTGCGGACTTCTTTGTCAGCCATATGCGTCTGCCTTTTACTTAACGGGCTGAAGGCAGGTTGCCGCCCAGCATGTTTTCAACCACTGCGGCATTGTAGAAAGCTTCAACCGACCTGATTCTGTCGCCCTGCACCCGGAACCAGACTGCAAGCCGCACATCACCGATCGGTTCAAAGTGGGTCCGGTAATCCAGAACAGCGAATACGTGCTCACCGTCAGCACTGAGCTGGCGAAGAACCAGGTCTTTCTGAATGGCAACCATACCGAATTGATAGTTCAGCATGTCATCCCGGCTGAGGAAGCGCATATTGGGCCCGACATATTCAAATCCCTCAGAAGCCAGCAGGGCTTTTGCCTCATCCAGTCGCTGGGCATGAATATCAGCGATGAACTGCGCTACTAGGTCTTTTGGCTGCATAGGAAACTCCAGTTTGAGCCCGGGAAAGGTTTCTCTGGCCGGGTGCACATGGATACGTAAAAGAGATACGGCAACTGTCTACTTTTATACCAAAACTCGGGGCAGTGACAGTGCGGCTGCAGGTGTAACAGATTCCTGCCCGCGCTGTCACTGAAGGCTTCATTCGGGGAGCGGGCTCGAATTGGCCCGGGGTTCTGGAATAGAAATATACAATCTGGTTCGCGGGAGACTGGCTTCAAAAAGGAGCCAGCCCTGCGCGTAAAACAACGGTGATCATTGGCCGGCCCGGGCTCAGCGCACGATCATTACCGACACCTTGGAATGATGCACCACATGCTCGGCGTTGGGACCCAGCACATAATCGGCGAATTTGCGTTTGTTGTGGGAGGCCATAACGATCAGGTCCACTTCGAGTTTTTTCGCCGCCTTGATGATCGCCTCCCAGGGCGAGCCATCGACGATGATACTCTGCGCTTGAACATCCTCGGGCACGTTCTCCTTAATGAACGCGTGCTGCGCATCTTTTATCGCCTCACGGGCATTCTTGGCGAAGTCCTTGGGGAAATAGGACCCCACTATGGGCATATTATAGTCAGGCAGAACCGTGACTACATGCAGCGAGGCGCCGAAACTTCTGCATAGCGTCAAGGCGGTGGGAAGCGCCTTCGACCAGGACTCTTCCTCATTAAGGTCCACTGGCAACATGATCTTGCTGTACATGGCAAACTCCTTCAGGCGGTGGCGGTAACCGCCGTGTTGTCACGGCGCCGGCGCTGCATCATTACTATCAGTCCAAAGACCAGGAAGGCAGGAATCCACATCAGCTCCTTGGTCCAACGGTCTACAGGCGACAGCACCTCAATGATTTCCTGGTCGAAATCGAAGCCAAGTTCCTTCGCCTGGCTGCCATAGGCAACCATATCGACGGTGGCCTTGCCGTCCCTGATCAACAGGTCCATGCCCAGGTTGTCGAGCCGCTCCTGACCGGTCTCGCCGTCCGGCACTGGCAGGGTCATGAAGGTGGTCATGCGATCGCCATACGCATCAACACCTGCAATCTCCAGGCGCAAGGTAGCGTCTTCATCGGCGTCGCCCAGCGCTTCGACGAATTGTGCAGGAGGCACGGACTCATAGGGATCATGGATCATGTCCATCCAGAACCCGGGCCGGAACAGTGTGAACGCAATTAGCAGCAACACCATGGATTCATACCAGCGGTTGCGGGTGATCATGAAGCCCTGGGTCGCCGCGGCGAAGATCAGCATGGCGATGGTCGACACCACGAAGATCAGGATGCCCTGCATGAAGCTGACATCGATCAGCAACAGGTCGGTATTGAAAATGAACAGGAACGGCAGCGCCGCGGTACGAAGGCTGTAGTAGAAGGCCTGAAACCCGGTCCGGATGGGATCGCCACCCGAAACGGCTGCCGCCGCGAAGGATGCCAGCCCCACCGGCGGCGTAACGTCAGCCATAATGCCGAAGTAGAACACGAACAGATGCACCGCAATCAACGGTACCAGCAGGCCGTTCTCGGCCCCCAGTTGAACAATGACCGGCGCCAGTAGCGCCGAGACCACGATATAGTTGGCCGTCGTGGGCAGCCCCATGCCGAGAATCAGGCTGAGCACCGCCGTAAGCATCAGGATCAGCAGCAGATTCCCCATAGCGAGGATCTCCACCATTTCGGCCAGCACCAGCCCCACCCCGGTCTGCGACACAGCCCCGACGATGATGCCAGCGGTAGCAGTGGCGATGCCAATGCCGATCATGTTGCGGGCACCGGTGACCAGGCCAATCCACAGATCCATCGCGCCTTCACGAAGATCCAGACTCATATCGCTGCGCCCCCGGAAGATCGAGGTAATCGGGCGCTGGGTAAGAATGATGAAGATCATGAACACCGTTGCCCAGAAGGCCGAAAGCCCCGGCGACAAGCGCTCCACCATCAGACACCAGACCAGCACGACCACCGGCAGGATGTACTGCAGCCCTACCAGCACCGTGGGCCTGGTTTGCGGCAGCGAATAGATCGGCTGGTTGGGGTCGTCCACCTCGAGCTCGGGGTAACCGGCTGCCAGCTTGAGCAGAGCGATGTAGATCACTGTCAGGCCAACCGCGACCACCCAGGGTGTCGCCTCACCAAGGACCGGCTTCATCCAGCCAAGGCCGTAATAGACGGCCATAGCCGTCACCATCATCAACAGCAGACCCCCGAGAAAGCCCAGCACCTTGTTCATCAGCGGCTTGTGCGGATTGCTGCTTTCAAGACCCTGCATGTTGGCTTTCAGGGCCTCCAGGTGAACGATATAGACCAGCGCGATATACGAGATCAGCGCCGGCAGGAAGGCATGCTTGATGACCTCGACATAGGAGATGCCAACATACTCGACCATCAGGAAAGCAGCAGCGCCCATGACCGGCGGCATGATCTGACCGTTTACCGAAGACGCCACCTCGACGGCACCGGCCTTCTCGGCGGAAAAGCCAACGCGCTTCATCATCGGAATGGTGAAGGTGCCGGTCGTCACCACATTGGCGATGGACGAACCGGAGATCAGGCCGGTCATGGCCGACGCCACCACGGCAGCCTTCGCCGGCCCGCCCTTGTAGTGGCCAAGCAGCGAAAACGCCACCTTGATGAAATAGTTACCCGCCCCGGCCTTGTCGAGCAGGGCGCCAAATAACACGAACAGGAACACGAAACTGGTCGAAACCCCCAGCGCGATACCGAACACCCCCTGGGTGGTCAACCACTGGTGATTAATCAGCCCATAGAGGCTGACCCCGCCATGGGAGAGGATACCCGGCATCCATGGGCCAGCAAGGCTGTAGACAAGAAAGACCGATGCCACGATCATCAGCGGCGGGCCAAGCGCTCGGCGGGTCGCCTCAAGTAGCAGCAGGATCCCCGCCACCCCGATGATCACGTCCTGCGTTATCGGCGCACCGGGGCGCTGGGACAGTTGCTCGTAAAACATGAACATGTAAGCGCCGCAAAAGGCCGCCAGCGTGGCAAGCACCCAATCCTGGATGGGGATGCGGTCGCGGGGCGAACGCTTGAGTGCCGGATAGGCCATATAGGCCAGGAAAAGCGCAAAGGCCAGGTGAATGGAGCGCGCTTCCGTGGCGCTGAACACGCCAAAGCCCAGCATGAAGGGCACTGGCGAAGCGATCCATAACTGGAAGAGTGACCATGCGGCCGCAATGCTCACCAATAGCTTGCCAGGCATGCCGGCTGGTTTGCGGGCCCCTGTGTCACTGGAAGCGACCATGTCCTCCAGGTCGACACTCGAATCGCCAGATCTTTTGTTGTCGTCAGTCATTGTCAGCCCTACCAGCCGTCGATATTGTTATTGCGCTTGGAAAAGTCGAGAAAACGGCACTACCAACGCAATGCGCGGATACTTGAAGGCATCCGCGCATCAGTCACTCATTTGTAACAATCAGACCGGCTTCACTCGATCCAGCCCTGCTCACGGTAGTAGCGCGCAGCGCCTTCATGCAGCGGTGCGGACAGCCCCTGAGTGACCATGTCCTCGGCAACCAGGTTCTCGAAGGCGGGGTGTAGCTGCTTGAAGCGATCAAAGTTGTCGAAGACCGCTTTGACCGTCTGGTAGATAACTTCCTCATCCGCCTCAGCGGTGGTCACGAAAGTCGCCGCTACCCCGAAGGTCTCGACATCGTCCGGGTTACCCTTGTAGAGGCCGCCTGCGATGACGGAACTGCTGTAATAGGGATACTCGTTGACGATGCCTTTGATGTCATCGTCATTCAGCGGAATCAAACGGGCATCAACGGTGGTGGTGGCTTCCTGGATGGAACCATTGGGGTGGCCAACCACATAGACCATGGCGTCGATGTTGTTATCGGACAGGGCCGAGGCCTGCTCAGCGGCATCCAGCTGGGACGCCAGAGAGAACGTATCCATGGTCCAGCCTTTGGCGTCCATCACCACTTGCATGGTATTACGCTGGCCAGAGCCGGGATTACCGATATTGACGCGCTTGCCTTTCAGGTCATCCAGATTCTCGATGCCGGAATCGGCACGCGCCAGCAAGGTCAGCGGCTCGCCATGGACACGGAAGACGGCACGCAGATCCGGGTAGGCATCGCCCTCGAAGTTGCCGGTGCCGTTATAGGCCTGGTACTGGACATCGGACTGGGCGACACCCATGTCCAGTTCGCCCGATTTGATGCCATTGATGTTGGCAACAGAACCACCGGTGGACGGTGCATTACACTTGATATTGGCGTCTTCGAGACGATTGACCAGGCGACAGATTGACTGGCCGACCACGTAGTAGACTCCGGTCTGGCCACCGGTGCCAATGGTGATGAACTGCTCTTTGTCCTGAGCGATTGCAGGTGAGGCGAAGATGGCAGCACACAGCAGGCTGCCGGTAAACGCGGCGGAGAAAGAATGGCGTTTCATAAACACACCTTAATAGTTGTCATAGTGGTCTGAGGCAGCTGGCAAAAGCTACACCCAGCAGATTTACCAACGGCTTAATGGGGTATTTCCCGTTATTTCTCAGTCTAGTCCGGAGTTACGTTTAGTAAAGGTGAATTTTCAGATCTCAAACCACGATACGGGTGAACTAACAAAAACCGGCGGATGCGCTGGATGTGAACTGCTAGGTGCGCCACCGCACAGACCAGCAAGAGCAGCTGTTCTACTGTGAATCATGATGTGGCCAGGGAACAGCCAAAACAGGACGTTACATCAGGTGCGGCAAGGACCGCCGCGCGACCAAATTCAGGACTCTACATCAAGGAGGAATTGCAGATGAACAATATCGTTTATCTCGTGGGCGCTGTGGTTATAGTTTTGGCGATTCTTTCCTTTCTCGGCTTTCGCTAGCCGACCCCCCAACACACCACCCCGCCTTCCAGGGCAGGCAGGCTCCAATGGACGAAGCTATAGCCCAGACGGGCGACATCATTGTGTCCGAGTTTTCGGACTTCAATTCCCTGGGAGAAATGGTGGTTGTAGTGATCAGGCTACTGGTTGCTGCAGCTTTGGGTGGTCTGCTCGGGCTGGAAAGGGAACAGAAAGGCAAGGCGGCAGGAATACGTACTCATATGCTGGTGTGTATGGGAGCCGCCCTGTTTATCCTGATTCCGCAGCAGGCCGGGATTTCCGACACGGAAATGAGTCGGGTTATTCAGGGCGTGATTGCCGGCATTGGCTTTCTGTGCGCTGGAACAATTATTACCGGCAATAATGAAGAAAACGCCACCGGGCTCACGACCGCGGCCGGGATCTGGTTCACGGCAGCGATCGGAATTGCGGTAGGCCTGGGTCGGGAACAGACGGCCATCCTGTGTACCTTGCTGGCCTGGTTAGTACTTTATGTCGTGCCCATCCTCTCGCGCTCGATAGGCAGAAAATCCCTGCTTGACGACACCAGCGAAAAAGCTGCCGATATTCAGGCAGAAAACCCTGATATGAAAAGAAAATAACATGCAAAACCGGGACTTTTATCAACAGAAAGCACAGGCTCAAATTCGAAGCAAATGACGTAATCGCGAAACTGAAGCGTTAGACCTGCCCCCTTCTCTGCCCTGCTGCTTTATCTGGCAATCTGCGCCCCTGATGAATACACTGGCGCAGATTAAAGATACCGCAATTCACAGACCCACAGGCTTCATCCATGCCCGCATTGCGCCCAGCGAAAGGCCATGCTTGAACAGATGAGTTATACAGAGATGGCCGGTCAGGCGGTCAGCCTTGTGGCTCTGGGGCTGTGTATTATCGGCTTTGCCAGCAAGCAGGATGACCGGCTGATGGTGCTGCTGATCTCCGCAAACGTCGCCTTTGCCGTGCAGTTTGCACTGTTTGGAAGCTGGACCGCGGCAACGCTCAGCCTGCTGGTGATTGGCCGCATTCTCCTCGCCCGACGCTACCTGGGCAACTGGAAAATCATGCTGGCGGTGCTTGCAGTCAACCTGATAGCCGGGGCGCTGACCTGGCGCAGCCCCGTGGACTTCTTCGCCATAGCCGCTGCCATCTTTGGCACTGTGGGCATGTTCATGCTCCGGGGTATTCCGATGCGCCTGATGCTTGCTGCGGCCGCCCTCGTCTGGATGCTGAACAACATCCTGATTGGCTCAGTTGGCGGAACCCTTGCGGAGGCCATGGTCATGGTGACCAACTTCATCACCATCTATAGACTGACAAAAATGAAAGGTCGTTACCCGCAAGCGTTCGAAAAAATCTAGCCACTCATTATAGGCGCCATCACCATGATCGATTTCCGCAGCGACACCGTTACCCGCCCCACCGCGGAAATGCGTGACGCAATGGCCAGCGCCGAGGTTGGCGACGACGTTTACGGTGATGACCCGACCATCAACAGCCTGCAGGCCTTCGCGGCCGAGCGTCTGGGCTTCGAATCGGCGCTGTTTACAGCGACTGGCACCCAGGCCAACCTTCTGGCAATCATGAGCCACTGTGGCCGGGGCGATGAATACCTGTGCGGCCAGTCCGCTCACAACTACCGTTACGAAGGCGGTGGCGCCGCCGTGCTTGGCAGCGTGCAGCCGCAACCGATCGACAATGAGCCGGACGGCAGTATCGATCTTGAAAAGGCCCGGGCAGCCATCAAGGCCGATGACTTCCATTTCGCCCGCACTCGTTTGCTCTCCCTTGAGAATACCATCGGCGGCAAAGTACTCTCCCTTGATTACCAGCAGCAGGCCCGGGCTTTCTGCAATGACCACAATCTGCTGCTGCACCTCGATGGCGCGCGGATATTCAATGCCGCCGTGAAATCCGGATGCGACGTCACCAGAATAACCAGCCACTATGATTCTGTCAGCGTCTGCCTCTCAAAGGGCCTGAGCGCGCCTGTCGGTTCGTTGCTGCTGGGCTCGGAGGCGTTTATCAGACGCGCAACCCGATTACGTAAAATGGTCGGCGGCGGTATGCGCCAGGCCGGCATTCTGGCCGCCGCGGGGCGAATCGCCCTGGAACAGGGGCCGCTGAGGCTGCAGGAAGATCATGAAAACGCCGACTACCTCAGCGCCGGACTGGCCGGCATTGCGGAACTGGAAATCAACCCCGCCAGTACCCAGACCAATATCGTCTACGCCCGCTGCCGCTCCGGCAGGGCCGGGCAACTGGCTGGCTACCTGGCTGAACAGGGCATTCTGATCACAGCGGGAAATCCCATTCGCTTCGTGACACATCTGGACATAAAACGCCCGGATGTCGAACAGTTGTTAACCGCAATCCGACGTTTCTACCAGTCCTGACGTCCAACCATCCATGGCTTTATCCTGTTTGCGGCACGGATGACGCCTACGCAAACATATACCTCAACAACTGCAGCACCAGGACCAGCAGCATCAGCGGAATGATCCAGCGGGTTATTCTGCTGTAGTCCCGGCCCTGCTCTTTCGGCGCGTATTTCTCCACCAGCGGGATAACGATAATCAGGGCCAGAAACAGCACGGCGACAATTATCAGTACAGTGCCCATAACGGTTCGTCCTCGGCGGTGCCTGATCAGACATAAAATTAATTCTGTTAGACTAGTGGGCATGTTTATTCCGCGACATGCAACAGGCCCACATCTATGAAACTCAACCCCTTTAACACTCGCATTGGCCTGGCTCTGGGCGGCGGTGCGGCCAAAGGCATTGCCCATATCGGTGCACTGAAGGCCTTTGAGGAAGAGAACATCAAGATTCACTGCATTTCAGGCACGAGCGTGGGGGCTCTGGTCGCAAGTTACTTCGCCTTTGGCCGCCCGGCAGAATCCATAATGTCCATCTGTTCGACGCTGAACCTGTCCAAAATCATCAACTTTACCTTCGAGCGCGGCGGTCTGTTCAGCACCGAAAACATCCGGGAAATGATTCTCCGGGATCTGGGGGACGTCCGGATTGAAGATGCAAACATTCCCCTGGCCATCTGCGCCACCGATATTGAAACCGGCGAGCAACTGATCTTCAGAAAAGGAAACCTGGCCGATATCGTCTGTGCCTCAATGGCGGTGCCGGGTCTGTTTGTTCCGGTAGAGGTGGATGGCCGGATTCTGGTGGACGGCGGACTTGTTGAAAACGTCCCGATTTCGCCGCTGCCCGGCATGGGGGCGGGCATTGTCGTCGCCATCGACCTGAGTCATGTCAGCCGTTACCCGAAGCCGACGGATACGCTTGACGTGATCAGCAACGCCATCAACATCGGCATCGATTTCAATACCCGCAAGCAGCTGAAAAATGCCGATATCCCGGTTCCACTGGACCTGAGCCACTACAGCCTGACCAACAACGCCGACTGTGTGGAAGAGCTTTACATGGAGGGTTATCGGCCGATGAAGCAGAAGATCCGCCGGGTGCTCTGGTATAAGCGGATGAACCTGTTTATCTACCTGTTGAAAGCGGCCTTGAAGGTGCTCCCTCTCAAGGTCCCCGAAATCATCAACGACATCCGGCACCAGGCCTCTGCCATCCGGAATCGCCCCTAGGCGGGCGTGTCGCGACCGTTCAGCCACTGCACCAGGTCGTCCGCCGACATTGCACGGGCAAAATGGTAGCCCTGGCCATAATCGCATCCGCAGGCGGCGAGAAAAGCCCGGTCAGCGTCGGTTTCAATGCCTTCGGCCACCACTTTCATACCCAGGTCGTGGGCCATGTTGACGGTGGACCTGACAATCACCTGATTGTCCGGCAGACCGCCGATATCGGTCACAAAACTGCGGTCGATTTTCAGCACCTGGGCGTTGAGGTCCCTCAGATAGGCAAGGGACGAGTAGCCGGTACCGTAATCGTCAATCGACAGGGTCGCTCCAGCCGCTTTCAGTCGTTCCACATGGGCAAGCGCCCGCTGCTGATTGGCGATGAATGCGGTTTCGGTGATTTCGAATTCAAACCGGTAGTACCCCCGGGCGCGGCCGACCAGCGCCTGCAGCTGCTGGATAAACCCTGCGTCGTGGATCAGCCGCCCCGAGAGATTGATCGCCAGTTGCGGCGGCAGGCCCGCCGCCTCCCAGAGTGGCTCCCGTTCCAGTACTTTTTCCATGGCCCAGAGTGTCAGGGGGGCGATCTGGCGGGAGTTTTCCGCCACCTCGATGAACGTTCCCACCGGGACTCCAAGCTGCTCCGCCTGGGGCCAGCGCATCAATACTTCCGCCCCCATCATGGCGCCACTGGCCAGATCGATTTTCGGCTGGTAGGCGAGCCGGAACTCACCCTGCCGGATTCCGTTGCGTATCGCTGGCACCAGTTCCAACCGCCGAACGGCTTCACGATCATCGTCCTCGGTAAACCAGCGCAGGGCCAACCCGTCTTTCTTGGCCAGCAGCATGGCGTTGGTGGCGCGTCTTAGCAGGCCTTCAGCCTTGCTGAGGTCCGCCAGAGACTGCTCCGCCCCGCTCTGGAAATCCGGATGCAGGCTTTCCCGGTCCGCTTCACAAAGCCCGAGGGTACCCGACACCTGCAGCGGGACCGTATCGGCTTCATCGTCCAGCAGCAGGGGGATTTCCAGGGTTGCCAGGAGTTTTTTCGCCATCCCGTCGGCACCAGAACTCTTTGACATCGCCGGCAGCCAGACGGCAAAGGTGTCACCGCCGACCCGGGCCAGCAACTGTCCGGGGTCAAGGTGCTCGTCGAGTCTCTGGCCCACGTGGCGTAACAGACGGTCGCCCAGGGTGTGGCCATAGGTGTCGTTGACTTCCTGAAAGTAATCCAGATCCAGCACCAACAGGCTGCCACCGAGACCCGCCTGCAGCTGCTGGTCGAGCTTCTTGAAGAATTCACTGCGGTTCAGCAGCCCGGTCAGCAGGTCGTGACTGGCCTGATACTGCAGTTCCCGCTCGCGCTGGACTCGCTCGGTCAGATCGCGGATCACCACCGTGTGTATCCGGTACCTGGCCATATCCACGTCGCTGATGGTGACCTCCACGGGAATGACTCGCCCGCCGGCATCCCGCAGGCCGCCGTCAAACGGTTCCCGGGACGCCTGCTCCATGCCCACCGTCAGTTCCGGCAGCACGTCGCTGAGCGGCCACTGCAGCAGATCCGCCTCGGTGTAACCGGTCAGCCGCCGCACCGCCGGGTTCAAACGGGTGATCAACCCCTGCTCATCGGTGCAGAGAATGCAGTCGTTAGCGGTGGCCACGATCCGGTCCAGCAACGCCTGTTCGTCCCTCAGTCGTTTCTGCGCCAACAGGCGCTCAAGGATTTCCACGTCCAGCCGGGCAATCATCATCGCCAGGTAAGCCAGCCAGGTCAGTAACAGCGGGGCAGCCAGCGGCAACATCAGACCCGCCTGTTGATAGGCGCCCCAGGCCAGGCCCGGCCATACCACCGTGGCCACCAGTCCCAGCACCAGACCCCGCCGCCAGCTACCGGCACCCATCAACACCATGACCAGCAGCCAGAAAATGCCCAGGATAACCAGCTCTGCGGCCTCGCTGGTGCGGAACAGGCTGCCCCGCATCAGGGTCTCGGCCCCCAGTGCCTGAATCACCACCCCGGGCAGCACCCGATGAACCGGGACGGCCACAATATCCCCCAGTTCAATCGCCGTAGCGCCGATCAGGATATCCCGGTCTGCCAGGCTTTGCGGGTCGACACGGCCATTGATCAGGTCAGTAAAGCTGATATAACGGAACGAGGCAGGGTCGATGGTGTAATCAATCCAGGTGGGCTGCCCGGCAACCCGCGCAACGGCACTCCAGGCACCGGGATAGATGCGGCCCTGCCAGCGCAGTCCGGAATCCAGAAAACGCACCAGGCCGTCGCTTTCCGGGCGCATATTGACCGCCACCAGGTCGCTGACCCCGGCAAATACGGGCAACGGGCGACGGAACATCAGATTCCGGTCCTGCTGGGAATCCGGCTGAACGAACACCGGCAGGCGAACCGCCTGCTTCTCCGACATCTCCGCAAGCGTGCTGGCCAACAGCCGGTCCTGCCGCGGATCGGACCTTGCACTCAGATCGACGTCCAACATCACCGAAGCCACGGCGGCAGCATCAAGCACCTCTAGCGCCTTGCTGTAGAGAGACCGCGGCCAGGGCCACCGGCCCACCGCCTCCAGGCTTGCAGAGTCGATTTCCACAATCACCAGATCCGTTTCCACCGGCTGCACCAGCAGACGCACCAGGGCGTCCCTGGCGAAGTACTCGGCGCGGTCCAGATTGCCGGTCAGCCAGCGCGTGAGCACCAGAATACCAACCAGAACCCCGGCAATCCCCATGCGGGCCCTGCGGGGGTCGCGATCAACGGAGTCGGAGGGTGTCTCAACCATGGCCGGTGTCGGATTTCCCGGACCTAAACACCTTCTCCGCCTTCTCCGCCCTCTCCGCCTTCAGTACCCTCCGAACCCTCGGCGCCCTCGACGCTTTCTCCACCTTCAGTGCCCTCCGATCCCTCGGCGCCCTCCAGGCTCTCTCCACCCTCAGTACCGCCGTCTGTTTCACCGACGGAACCATCTTCCTCAAACCCGGCGCCACCCCCGTCGCTGTCAAAGCCGTCTTCCTCAAACACACTTTCGTCGCCGGACTGCTCGGTTTCGGTTTCCCGAAGGCTTTCAAGCTCTTCTGTGAAGGCCGTTTCGCCATCAAAATCCTCTTCCGCCGCCATTACCCCGTCGTCCATCTCGATCGCGCCCGGGGCAGGGGTGCCGTTGCCGTCTACGACCGGCGGTTCGTCCGAACCACCCTGCAAAAACCGCAGTTCCGACGTTTCGCCAATCTCAACCACATCACCGGACTCCATCATCTGGCGCTGGCCGGAGCCCAGGTTCTCCACTTCCACAGAACCTTCCATCAGGGTCACGAAGGAACGGATCTCGGAGCTGACCACAACGAATTCGGTACCCTTGACGGTGGACACCAGGAAGGGCGTTTCCACCCGAAACTCGTCCGGCCGCCGCTCGACCCGGTAAAGCACTGTCCCCAGCCACTGCTGCACCCGTTCCACCAGTCCCCGGGGATCGTCTTCGGGCGCTTCGATGGTGACCCGGGTTTCACTACGCAGGGTAAAACTGGAGCCATCCTGTACAATGCGGGCGCCGCTGTCGGTACCGGCGCGAACCTCGACCGGAAGCGCCAGCGTCTCCCCGCGGGTAAGGGCCTGCCAGGGCTGATTGCTGGCGCTGCGGGATTCGACCATGCCGCGCAGCGAATCCACGGTAACCGGTGCGGCCCAGGCCATGGGCATGGCGATGACCAGGAACACGGCGAAAAGCCCGTAACGGGCACGCCTGCAAGAACAGAGACGGCTGGACATCTGAAATTACACCCCACTTGAGAAACAACGTAATACAGGTTATGAATACTAACCAACATTACCCGTTTGTCACGAAAAAACGTCGTGACGTCCAACAGCTTCCTGCCTCTGGAACCGAGTTCATGGCTTTTGTTTTGCGGATTACGGCAGCCCTTTGGCTACTGGCGCCCCTCGCCTGTCTGGCGCAATCTGAACCGGAGCCGGTGCCCGGCGCGATCATCGTGGAAGGCGCAAGCGCGTTCAGCCAGCGAGAATTTTTTCCCCTGTACAGGGATCTGCTGGGGGAACCCCTGACCCGGCAGCGCCGTGACCGGTTGCAGCAGCAAATCGTCACGCTCTACCGGGATCGGGGGTTTGCAGCGCCGGCCGTGGACATTACGCGGGATGACCGCTCCTCCCAGGTGGTGAACGTGAGCATCAACGAACCTGTGGTTACCGCCGTTGCGGTGCGCGGCTTCGGCGATTCCGAGGCGGCCCTGCTAAGGCGGATGGCCCGGCCAGCGGTAAACTATCGCGGACCTCTGTCCGGCAGCCAGCTGGCGGCGCTGGTGCAGAACATGGAACAGCGCCTCGACCGGCCGGTCACCGTAGACCTTGAACAACAGGCCAACACCGACGCCCGTTACACTCTGGTGGTGTCCCCCAGACGGCAACTGGGCGGCAGTATTACCTACAGCCTTGAAGGCAGCGACCGCCTGGGGCGGCAACTGGTTTATGCCCGCCTGGCCCTGGACAACCCCGCCAAATACGCCTCGGAAGCCTACCTGTCTGCCCTGCACACCCTGAATTCCGACGGTTTCCGTACCCTCGGAGCCGGGGTTACTCTGGCTCCGGCAGCGGCTCACCGGGTGGACCTGAGTGCCAGCCTTGCCCGGGCCAGGCCCCGGGATACCGCCAGTGAACAGGTCTATAACCGCCAGCGCTACCGCCTTGGCTGGCGCCATGGCCTGATCCGGGACGACGGTCGGGAAATGACGCTGCTCAGCAGCTTCACCGTCCGGGACTACACATTTGACATAGATTCCCGGGAGCGGGTGGACGAGCGGCTCCGGGTCGCCGGCCTGGGCCTTGATAACCGCTGGCTCTGGCGCGGGCGCTCCCTGTCCCTGGAGGTAACAGGGCGCCAGGGCCTGGACAGCCTGGGGGCGCAGCGTGAGGGACCGGGTGCAGTGCAGCAGACCGACCTTGACTTCACCCTGGTCCAGACCCGGGCGACGCTGCGCCAGGCGCTGCCTGCCGGGCTTTCGTTCAGGCTCGATCTGGACGGCCAGTACAGCCGCGACCGCCTGCCCTTTTCCGAACGCTTCAGCATCGGCGGTTATCGCTATGCCCGCGCCTATGAGCCCGGTGAATTTACCGGTGACCGCGGGATCGGCAGCAAACTTGAGGTTCGCCGCGGTTTCGCTCTGCCGTCACTGGGTCATACCCGCCTGGTTCCCTATGCGTACTACGGCGTCGCCCGGACGTTCGACAACCAGCGGAGCGAACGACAGTCCGCCGCCGCTGCCGGGGCCGGCGTACGACTGCTTGGTGAGCGCATTTACGCCTATCTGGAGGTGGGCAAACCGCTTACGGCCGTGTCGGATTACCGCGAGGACGAGCCGCGGGTCACCGGGCGCCTGACCCTGCGCCTGCCCTGAAGGCCGGCGCCGGCAACCGGTTCTGTCAGCCCGCCAGCGCGCCCCGCACTTTTTTGCTCAGGTGCCCCATATCCACCCGGCCAACCACCTGAGGTTTCAGGTTATTCATCACCTGCCCCATGTCCTGCATGCCCTGGGCGTCAGTTGCGCTGATAGCCGCTCGAATCAGCGCATCCAGATCGTCTTCTGTCAGCGCTGCGGGCATGAATTCCTCGATGATCACCATTTCCGCCCGTTCCTTGTCGCCCAGTTCCGAACGGCCGGCATCATCGTATTGACTGGCTGCATCGCGGCGCTGCTTCAGCATTTTGTCCAGCACCTTCAGAACCTCGTCGTCGGACAACTCACGGCGCTCGTCGATTTCGATCTGCTTCACCGCGGACTGGGCCATACGCAAGGTCACAAGACGGGTTTTATCCCTGTTACGCATCGCGTTCTTGACGGCGCTGCCCAGCTGCTCTTTGAGCGATGTTTCGGCCATGGCTGACCTCCTGTTAAAACAGTTAGGGGAGTTTCAGAAAGCTGGATCAGAGTGTAAGACACAATCAGTGTGAACCAAAAAGCCATTTGCGGACTACTCTGATAACCTGCCTGTCTTTTTGACCAGAACGGAGTGCCTGCATGATTACAGTTCATCACCTCAACAATTCCCGTTCACAACGCGTCCTCTGGATGCTGGAAGAGCTGGACGTGCCGTACGAAATAAAGCACTACGAGCGTGACTCAAAAACCATGCTGGCCCCGGCGAGCCTGAAAAAAATACACCCGCTGGGCAAATCTCCGGTGATCACCGACGGCGATCTGGTAGTGGCCGAATCCGGCGCTATCATCGAATACCTTGCCCGCACCTATGGCAAAGACACCATGCTGCCCGACAGTGGCGGCCAGGCGTGGCTTGATTACACCTACTGGCTGCATTATGGCGAAGGCTCTTTGATGCCGCCGCTGGTCATGCGCCTGGTGTTCCAGAAGATAAAAACCAGCCCGATGCCCTTTTTTGTAAAACCAGTGGCAAAAGGCATCGTCGACAGAACCAACCAGATGTTCATCGGCCCGATGATCAATACGCATATGGACTTTATTGAAGCCCACCTGGCAGAAAACACCTGGTTTCTGGGGGACAGACTCAGCGCTGCGGACATCCAGATGAGCTTTCCACTGGAAGCCTCTGTCGCGCGTGGCATCGTTGGTAAAGATCGGCCTCATATCAACGCCTGGGTAGAGCGTGTACACGCAAGGCCGACCTACCAGAAGGCTCTTGAAAAGGGCGGAAAGTATGATTTTGCCTGAGTAACTCCGGAAGACACTCGGGCCATAAATCATTAACGGGGCAGAACCCCGACACATAAAAAGGAGAGAGTATGAGCAACCCCATCATTGCAGATAACAAACCCAAAAAAGTCACTCTGGAAAAAGGCAAAAAGTACATGTTCTGCGCCTGCGGGCGATCCAGCGATCAACCTTTCTGCGACGGCTCACATAAGGGCACCGGCATTTCCCCAAAGAGTTTCGTGGCCGAAGACGATGGCCATGCTTTTCTTTGCCAGTGCAAACAAACGGCCGACGCGCCATTCTGTGACGGCACGCACTCAAAATTCGACAACGACCAGGTTGGAACCGAAGTAGCCTGATAACCACAGAATTTCGTTTTTGCCAACACCAGACCCACCGTATTCGGGAACCGTGCTAAAGCCTGTTCCCGAAGCCCTTCTGAACGGCGTCATGTCAACGAATTGGATCGACCACTGAATATTCGCAATGGCAACTTTATCTGAAATGTCGTTCTTTTCGGAATTAATCCCTTTTAATCCCCAAAACTAAGATCATATGACCTGCCGTCGCTCACTTTTCAGTGATTTTCACTTAGGCTTCTGAGGTAGACTTTTTAGCGTATACTTTAAATTCATGTAAGTTTTGTAACTTATGCCTCCAAAAAAGAACCAGAGAGACAAACTATGATGAAAAAACTGGCAGTAGCTGCGCTCACCTGCGGCCTTGCGTTCACGTCCGTGAATGCATCAGCCGACCAGCTCGATACCGTGATTCAGAGAGGCACCCTGAACTGTGGTGTAGTTCTTGACTTCCCTCCAATGGGTTATTTTGACGCAGACAACAACCCTGCAGGCTTCGACGTTGATTATTGTAATGACCTGGCTGAAGTGCTCGGCGTAGACGTGAACGTCCTCAACCTCACCTGGGGCGATCGGATTCCATCCCTGATTTCCGGAAAAACCGACGTGGTTATCGGCTCGACATCCGATACCCTTGAGCGCGCCAAGTCCGTTGGCTTCACCTACCCGTACTTCGTGTTCAAGTTCCAGGTTATCGCGGGCAAGGACAAGGACATCCAGTCGTTTGACGATCTGGAAAACCTGCAAGTCGGCGCCGCTCTGGGCACCACCTACGAAACCGAATACCTCGCCTACGCCGAGAAAAAAGGCTGGGGCAAAGACAACTACACGTCTTTCAAATCTGAAAACGACGCTTACCTGGGCCTCTACCAGGGCAAGGTAGACGCGATTATCTCCACCAACACCAACATTGCGACCAAACTCCAGACGGACGAATTCGCAGACTTTGAGGCAGGCCCGTTTGTTCCCAACTATGACGACGTTGTCGGCATCATTGCCAAAAGAGACGAAGTCGCCTGGATCAACTACCTGAACCTGTTTCTGGTACGCCAGATTCGCGATGGCAACATGAACGAGGCCTACAACAAGCACTTCGGTGTTGATGCGCCTGCAGACCTGATCCAGTCCCTGAGAGATAACAAGTAACCACCCTCTCGAATGGCCGCTCCCCGGGAGCGGCCATTCCGGTTACTCGGCTATCCAAAAAGGCCACTGGCAAAGTCCTTTGCGCAATGGCCCTGAGCTCTGATCCATTGCCCTGACAGGGCGCTGGATCAGGCACCCTCCAACCACCGCAAGTGGTCACGGTATGGATTATGAATTTCACTGGAACATCGTGTTCCAGAAAATGCCTGAGTTACTGAACGGCGCTTTTGTCACCCTGCACGTTTCAGTACTCGCCATGCTCCTGGGTATTGTAATCGCGATCCTGCTGGCGATTGCCAAGATGAACAACAGCAAGCCCTTCTGTTATGTGGCGACGGTCTGGGTCGAAATTGCCCGGAACACGCCGGCACTCTTCCAGATCTACATGGCCTATTTCGGGCTGGGTGCGTTTGGCATTCATCTGAGCCCCTACGTCGCGGTATTAAGCGCCCTGGTCTTCATCAATGCGGGCTATCTGACGGAAACCTTCAGAGGCGGCTTCCAGTCCATTCCCAGCACCCAGTACAGTGCGTCCAAATCCCTCGGCATGAACAGCTTTCAGGTGTATCGGTACATCATCCTGCCGCAGATGCTCAGACGCATCTATCACCCCATGACCAACCAGTTCGTCTGGTCCATCCTGATGAGTTCACTGGGTATCCTTGTGGGCATGAGTGAGCTGTCCGGCACCACCCAACGGCTTCAGTCACTGTCCTTCCGGACGCTTGAATTCTTCATTGTGGCGGCGATCATGTACTTTATCATCACCAAACTGGTGCTGATCAGTTCATCACTGCTTTCCCGCAAGCTCTTCAAGGGGGAAATCTGATGGACTCCTTATTTACACCTCTGTCCTGGGACGATACCGGCTACATCCTCACTGGCGTCTGGAACACGGTCACCATATCGGTCGTCGCAATACTGCTGGGTACCCTGTTGGGGCTGGCCGTCGGTTTTGTGCGCGCGGAAAGCAACAAGGGACTCAACATACTGTTTGGCAGTGTGCTTGACATACTCCGAAGCGTACCGCTGATCATTCAGCTGATTCTCTTCTCAACCTTTGTCGGTGCAGCGGGCTACCCGCTTGACCCGTTTCTGGCCGGTTCCATCGTGCTCTCGCTCTACACCATGGCCTTTATGAGCGAAGTGTTCCGCAGTGGTTTTGAAAGCGTGAGTCAATCCATGCAGACGGCGGCGCGGTCGCTGGGCATGAACTACTGGCAGACCATCTACTACATCCGTTTGCCCATCGGGATGCGTGCCGTGTTCCCTTCGTGGCTGGGGGTTTGCCTCAGCGTCATCAAGGACTCCGCTCTGGTGTCGGTAATTGGCTATATGGAACTGCTGCGCACGTCCGACCAGCTCATCTCCCGAACCCAGCAACCGCTGATGATTCTGATCGGCGTCGGTATCTTTTACTTCATTATTTCATACCCCCTGTCGTCCTACGGCCGGTATGTTGAGAGGAAAATGGCAATATGATCAGTATCCAGAATGTCCATAAATCCTTCGGTGATCTTGAAGTTCTGAAAGGCGTCAGTCTGGATGTTGCCGACGGCGAAGTCGTTAGCGTCATCGGCGGCTCCGGCAGCGGCAAATCAACCCTGCTGTATTGCATCAATGCCATCGAACCGATCAACTCCGGCAAAATCCTTGTGGATGATATTGATGTTCACAACAAACAGACGAACAAGGACAAGCTGCGCCAGAAGCTGGGCATGGTCTTCCAGCAGTGGAACTCTTTCCCCCACATGACCGTGCTGGAAAACGCGGCTCTTGCCCCCAGAATCGTCAAGAAAATGAGCAGGGAAGAGGCGATGGAAATCGCCAAGAAGGAACTGGAGCATGTTGGCCTGGGAGACAAGCTTGACGTATACCCGACCAAAATGTCCGGCGGCCAGCAGCAACGCCTGGCAATTGCCCGCGCCCTGGCCATGAAACCTAATTTGATGCTGCTTGATGAGGTGACGTCGGCCCTCGACCCGGAACTGGTAGGCGAGGTTCTGGATACGCTGCGCCTGCTGGCCGAAGAGGGAATGACCATGATCTGCGTAACCCACGAAATGGGCTTCGCCCGTGACGTTTCGGATCGAGTGGCCTACTTCCACGAAGGCGTCATTGCCGAGATCGGGGAGGCCCGACAGGTCATTACCGACCCGCAGAATCCGTTAACCCAGAAATTCCTCTCAAAGGTGCGCTGATACACTGTGAACGGCTTTCGAGTTGACATAGCCTGCGGTTAGCTGAAGGATAAGGCGTATGTCTAGACCTACAAACGAAGCTAATGATCGCAATAACGCTGCGTCAGCCGAACTCCTCGAGTCACTTGACGCAGCCATCAGCCGCCTTGAAGAGCGCAACGCCGCTGAAGGTGTATCGCCGGTATTCGAGGTGATCGACGCGGCGCAGCCGCTGATGTTGAGCCCCGACGGCCTGGAAGCGCTCTACGAGCGCGTGCCCGCTATCGAAGCAGCCGGGTTCTTCGGGGGAAGCGACTGGGACTATCCCCAGACGCTGGTGCCCTCCCTGGCCGCACGCACGATTCGCCATGGCGAACCGGCTGCAACGGTGGTTGAAAGCCTCAGCCAGATTCGCCTTCTGGCCGTGGCCAAAGGCAACTTCATTCACCCCTCGATCTCGGCGGAACACGCCAATCACTTTCTCGCCCAGGCACTGGCCCTGAACCTTGATCTGGTGGTCAGCAATCTTCAGGAAAGTGACCGGCTGCGCCCTGACAGGCTCGGATACGCCGTTCAGAACCTGTATCACTACCTCATCCGGCATCTGGGTTACGAGAACCTTCTGGAACATCTGGTGGCCGAAGTCTGGCGCATTCTGACGCAACGCCCGGTTCAGGTAGACGGCGTCAAACAGATGGTGACCCAGATTGCGGTCTGCCTGGAAAAACCGGACGCACTCGGTGGCGAAATCGGTGACGACGCCCTGCAACTGATCAACGCCGTATTCAGCCCCACCGAAGGTTGCCGTGAAGATCCCGGCTTCGAGGTCTACGCTCAAAGACTGGCTGAAATGGACGATGCCACCCTGTTGCAGGAGGCCATCGCCTTTGCCAGGGCCATGCACAGCACCGGCCTGGTGTCAGCCTACATGCCGGTGTTCATACGCTACCTGCGCGGACGCTGGAACGCCCTGATTCCCACGGCCCTGGGGCTGAGCTATACCGGTGCCGACGCCTTTCACTGCTACCCCGCGCTGATTCACAAACTGATCGATGAGGCCGTGTTCCCCGAAACCAGCCAGTGTACCTATGGCCTGGCGATGATGCTCGAGCGGGGCATACTCTACTCGCCGCCTGTGGCGCCCTCCCTCTGGCGCCAGATACGGCTGTCGCTGTGCGACCCTGCGGCCGAGAAAATCGTGGAAGTCTTCGGAAGCAGTCGTTCCCCTGAATGCTTTTTGCTGGCTGACGTGCTCAATGTGCTCGGGCGCCCGCTCGGCGTGGGACAGGGCAACTACCCCACCTGCCAGTCCACTCGTGCGCTGTCGATGTGGGCGTACAACATGCCGGCAGAACTGCTGCGAATTCTTGCCTGGGCGGCGCGGGACGATGAGATCGTGATGCGTTTTGAAGGTAACAGCATTTCTTCGCGGGAACTCGGTGCCGGGCTGGCGACCGAGCCGCCGGTGGATGTGGATGCCGTCTCACTGCTGACCGTGCCGCACCTGGATCGCATCTATTTTGAAATGGGTCGGCGCAGTGTCGGGCGCGGAGAAGATCCGCACAAGTGGGTCAATGCCGAATTACACGGTGATCATGTCGGCCACGGATTCCGCATTGCTGTCGACGTTTTCACCGGCGGTCTGAAAGACTTCGAAGGGTTTATCCGCGACTTTTACGCCGCTTACCACCCTTTCTACAACGGCAACATCCCGGTCATCAATCCACAACCCGCCGGCATTGCGGTCACCGACAGCGCCACGCGCTTTCTTGGCTGGCACGCCATCACCATCCAGCGGGTTTCGATGGATGCGGACAAAACCATGCGCGTTTACTTTTTTAACCCCAACAACGACAGTGGGCAGAACTGGGGCCAGGGAATTGTGACCTCAACCCAGGGCAAGGGTGAGCTTTACGGTGAAGCCTCTTTGCCGGTGGCGGAATTCGTCTCCCGGCTATATGTCTTTCACTATGACCCGATCGAAAAGGGCGAACCAGGCGACATTCCCGCCGACGACGTCAGTCAGGTCATGGAGCTGGCCAGGAGCAGTTGGGCCTCGGAGCGTTAGCAAAAACCCCGGCCATCAGCGCCGGGCTATTTCTTTAGCCACCCGCCATCGACCTGAATGTACTGGCCGCCCGGCGTTTTCTCGATGGCCTTTTTGCCGGCAACCGTTTCAACCTGAGTAACCGGAATATTGTGCTTCTCCGCGATGCGTGTGTATTCATCCCGGCGGGCGCTGTTGATCGCTTCAACCACCTCCCGGGCCTGGCCCTCGCCACGCACTACTTCCAGGTAGCCGGTTGGCGTTTCGCCAACCAGTCCCTGCTGTTTTACCTGATCGAGCTTCTGTTTGGCTTCGTCCAGCTCCATCGCAGATACAGACAGACTGGCACCCAGGGCCAGAACCAGGACAAACACCGGCAGTAATCGTTTCATCATCAACCTCCCGAAATTTCGCAATCAACCTCTCAGGATCAACCCATCAGGCTATCCGGATTTGCTCAGAACAATCCTTTTTCGCTGAACAGATCGTCCACGTCCTTGTCGACTTTGACGTAAATCTCGTGCTGGATCTTCACGTTCAGGTTCACTGTGATTGGATCTTTTGGTGCCGCCATCTGCACCGTTGGCGTACAAGCAACCAGTGCCACAGGCAACATACACAGCATCCACACCCTCACCAGACGCGATCCCGATCGCCGCAATACCTTTATCATGGTTTTACCTCCTGGCCGGACTGCTGCAATAGCTCCCGGACCCGTTCTGTAACCGCTTCGTTAACCCGACCGCTTAACTGAAGGCTGGTCAGCAGCGCAGGAATGTCATCCTCCAGGTTCACGTTGAGGACAACCGGCTGACCGCCCCGGAGCTCCGGGTTCTTTCCTTCCATGCGAAGGCCCAGTATCAGTTTCCCTGTTTCATCATAGTCTACCGTGCTGAACAGCACCGAATAGTGAAAGTTTTGCAAGGCCTGCACCACCACATCCATAGCCTGATTTCCCCCCAGCATCGCCTGAAGTCTGTCGGCTGGCAGCTGCAACCGGCCACCCGGCGCCTCCGCGGAAACGCGACCCTGTTTCACCTGAATACCACCATCGCTATAGGTGATGGGAATCCGGCCGCTGAGAAGGCCGCTGCCTTCAAGCCCCTCAGCCGGGTAAACCGCCATAAGCCGCGCCAGGGAAAGATCCTGCATTTCCACGGGAATGCGGCCCGACCCACCTTCCAGGTCGTAGACGCCGGACGGAATCTGAACAGCACCCTCAAGAAATCGGGCGGCCGCCTCCTGCACACGCAGTCGACCGTCCATTGGCCTGGCAACCGACGCAGCATAGTCTGAGGTCAGCCGGATGGCATTGACGGGAATGCCCGGGTTTACCTGGTCAACCGTCACACCCTGCAATTGTGCCGTCATCCGGTCACCCTCCAGAGCCGCAAGAACGTCCCCGGTCAGACCGGCGAAGGCGGTCCGGTTGAACACGCCACTGACATTTTCCAGGCTGGCACCGCCATTCAGCTCAAGACCATCATCGGTGCCCATTCGAAATTCTGCCGACACCCGGGCGCTGCCGGTATCCACTGTCAGCAGCTCGGGCCATCCGGTAAAGGTTTCCGCCAGGGCGCGAACGTCCTCTGGCCCCTCAATCCCGGAATTGACTGAAATCGAAATCGCGCCGTCAGGACCGAGCTGAACATCAAGATCCACCGCAAGCCCTGACTCTGATACCAGAGCGCCCTGAACATTAAGATCTGCCAGACGACCTTCCATACTGCCCTGAAAACTCCAGGCCTGTGGCACCAGAGCCGGATGTTCAATGCGGGACGCGTCGATTTTCACCTCGCCTTTAACGGCGACCCAGTCCGGCCAGCTCCCTGAAGCGCCGTAATCCAGCGTCAGTGTGACGTTGCTGAGATCAGTGCGAAGCTCCTGAAGCAGAAGCGGCTGGTCCGCACCGGTGTAGGCCAGCCGATCGGTCACAACCAGTGATGTGGGACTGAAACTGACAACCGCAGTATCTTCGCTCGCGTTGATGGCGGGCAGGACATCGGCCTGGCTGCCCGTCACCTCCCAGCCGCCGGTACGAATATCCGGTAACGCGAGGCCTACCCTGCCCTGTTCCACCACCAGCGACCAGGCGCTGGCAGCGGTGGGCCAGAGCAACCCCAGCCAGGCTGCAACCAAAAGCTTTCGCAAGCCATTGCAAACAGACAAACGGCCACATGGATCAGAAAGCCGCAGACGCATAGGGCCTCAGAGCAAAGCGTTCAACCGATGTGTACATCAAGCCATCCTCTTCCTCAAAATACACGGTTTTGACGATACCAGGGCGGAACCGGGGCAAATCTGCCAGTATTGTCCCAAGCATAGCCCGCGCCGTCTGGCCTAACCATCAACGAACGGGCTGTTTCCCATTCACCTGATATCGGACCGCAAACACCATGACTACACCAGAGTTTCATATGATCGACCAGGCGCCGACGCCCGTTGGGCCTTTTTGCCACGCGACCGAGGTAGACGGCTGGTTATTTTTGACCGGACAGATGCCAACCGATCCCGATGATGCGGCTGCTGCCCTTCCGGAGGGAATTGAGGCCCAGACACGCCGGGTAATGGATAACCTGATACTGGTGCTTGACGGTACGGGGCTGGGCATTGGAGATGTGGCGAACGTGCGGATTTTTCTGACCGAATTCAAGCGGGATTTTTATCCAATGAACGAGGTCTACAAATCCTATTTTCCCGAGGGGAAATTACCATCACGGACCTGCATCGGCGTCACCGCCCTGGCGGTGGACGCCCTGGTAGAAATCGATTTTGTCGTCCGCCGGTAACCCGAGAAATCGCGGACGCCTCCGATTCTACTTCACCATGATCGTAATTTTCTGCGACATCACAGGCGGTTCGTGGGGTACATGGAGATGATCCCCCACCAGCAGTTGCAGGGTATGTTCACCCGGCGCCAGTTCCAGACTGGCCTGTGTCTGTCCGCCGCCAAAGTGAATATGCTGGTCATCCGCGGGGATCGACTTGTCCATCGCTGGCGGGTTATCCAGATCCACCAACAAGTGATGGTGCCCGGTGCCCTCGCGCTCCATACCCGCAGGGGCTACACCCAGGCCATCCAGACCAAACCTCACGGTAACCGGGGAACTCACGGTCTGCCCGTCAAGCGGCGTGACGAAATACACCGCTGCTCCCTCGGGCACCGGGGTCGCGGCATGGGCGACGGCCAAGGTCGATGCCGCGAGGATGAATCCAAGAGAGAAACGCTGAACAGTGCTGATCGTATTCATGACCCATTCCTTTAATGAGTGAGGTACTCATCAATAGTAGAGTAAATTTTACAATCCTGCATGGTCGCCACAGTGCTTCACCCTTCTGGCGAACCTTTATTTCGCGTTTACCTGCTTCGATCCCTGAGCGGCGAACTGCCCACTTTTGCCCTTTCCTACATACTCGACTGTTCCGCCGGATTTCAGAAAAGCAGCCGTCTGCTCCTCAATCATGGCAGTCGTTAACGTGGCTTTTGCGGGTTTCTTGCTCATCATATTCTCCAGGTCAACTGTTGGTTTATTAGCCAATTTCAAAACCCCATCATACCCGAAACGGGAAATAATTGTTTGCAGAAAGAGTCGAGTGTTGCGCGAAAAAAATCTGCCCGGGTTCCGCGCCCCTTTTAACCGGGCAACGGCTTATTAATCGGGCAACGGCTTAATCGGACACCGGCGAACAGCCGAACAACCGACCTGTCCCGGTTCCCCCCAGGCCCAATCCGTAATCTTCCAGAATTTCGCAAAGTTGCCCGTCCTCGCGCATGTCCTTGATGCCACCATCAAAAGCCCGGGCAATGGTGTTTGACCGATCCGGGTTTTCCGGAGAGAGTGCCAGGTAACCGTCATGACGTTCTACCAGGCATCCCGCGTTCGACAGGCCTGTGCTGTCCTGACTGAATTCGAACAGAAGCCGGTCATCCAGAAGCGCGTCAAAGCGTTTCCTTCGCACAAGCTCGCGGAGACGACCGGATACGCCATTCCCCTGTATCAGGGTGACGCGCTTATCCAGATTCTCAGAAATATACGCGTCCATGTCGTTGCCATAGCTGTAGCCTGAGGTTGCCACAAACTGCCTGTTTTTCAGCGAATCGAGACCGTCATAGCGCCAGGGCTCGTCTTCGGAAACGTAAAAGCAGTATTCGGTTAACGATACGGCCTGCGAGGGAAAGATAACATCCGGCGCCTCTTCCCTGAACGTCGGTAATACCGCGTCGATACGACCGCGCCGGGCCTCAAAAAGCGCCCGGTCATAGGGCAGGTTCTGATAGACCACCCGGTGTCCCCCGGACTCGAGCGCGAACCGGACGATATCGACCGTGAACCCTGAACGCGAGCCGGACAGATCGCAGGCGTACGGACACCAATAGTCCGGTGCCGCAATCGAGACCACGAGCGACTCCTCAGCCCGGGTTTCTGACCAGGCAGGTACAACCAGAAGTGTCGAGTACATCCCGATCAGGGTTTTAACCAATACGCCCATCAATCTGCCACCCTTTCTCCGCCCTCAATCGCTGTTTTTCAATGATAGTGACTGATGCATGATTTGCTCAATGGTTGCCGTTGGCAAAACAACGGGATTGGCTTTCATGGAAGAAGACGTGGCCGCTGCCTCGGACGCTGGTTTAACGTGTTCCTCAGTCACCCCGATGGAGGCAAGCCCCGACAACCCACTCTCGGCGATCCATTCCCGGAAACGGGGTAATGCCTGGTCATTGGACGTCTCGAATACCTCAGCAATCCAGCCAATCACCCGGTCGATACGGGCCTTATGCTCAGGATCCGTCACGCTATCACGGTTCGCTGCAATACCCGCGGGTAGCAGGGCGCCGCAGATGGCGCCATGGGGCGCACCGCATAACCCGCCCAACGGACCGGCAAGGCCATGCACAACGCCCAGCCCCGAGTTGGCAAGCGCAAGCCCGCCAAACAGGCTTACCTGCGCCAGGGCATCCCGCGCCTCCTCAGATTCTGCATGCATCAGTTGCTTAAGCGCCAGGAGACCCCTGGGAATCGCCTCTTTGCACAGCATATCCGTGAACAGATTGGCGCGCGACGAAAGGTAGGGTTCGATAACCTGGGTCACCGCATCCAGCCCCGAGTGCAGGGTAACCCGCCAGGGGCAGTGATCGTTCAGTGCCGGGTCTACAAGGGCCAGGTCCGGGAGCAGCTCGTTATCCCGTAAACTCACCTTGCGTCGGGCCTCTGGAACATCGATAACGGCGTTACGGGTCACTTCCGCGCCGGTGCCGGACGTGGTTGGCACCAGAATCAGCGGCAGGCGCTTGGCTGATAGCGGCAGTCCGCTGCCTACCACCTCCAGATGGCTCATCAGGTCAGTCTGGCTGGGCAACATGGCCGCAAGTACTTTCGCCGAGTCCATGACCGAGCCACCGCCTATGCCGAGCACCAGATCAATACCCAGCGTTTTACCCTGCTTGATCGCCACATTCAGTGTGTCCAGGTCTGGCTCTTTTTCAACGGACAGCGTCTGAACAATCTCGACCGACTTCAGGGATGCAAAGACATCCGCAAGCCGCCCCGGACTTCTACCGTGCACAATCAGTGCTCGCGACCCGCGTTTTGCTGCCCGATCATTCAGTTGGGCTATCTGGCCCCGCCCGAAAACAATCTCGGTCGGGGTTAGCAAGCTAAAGGCGCCTAGCATAGAAACAGAGTCCTGAAAGTAAAGGGTTGTTACCACTTCTCCCTGTCTTCGGCGCTTTCCTCGGCTTCGACCTCGGCTTTCCGCGCCTCGATTTTCCTCATCTTTTCTTTTGAAATCGGCATCCTGCCGCTGTCGCGCAGCATAAAGAGCCCACCAAGTACCAGGGCAATCGCCCCCAGCAGAAACACCCATCCGATTGTTGGCATAACCGTCACTCCCAGACTGGATTGGTTTCCCTTATGGTAGCCCGTCACCGTCATTCATGGACAGGCGCTCTTCACGGCACTCGTAAGACCCCATTTCGAATTCCCGACATATCCAGGGACGGTTTTCATAAATCGTGCAAAGAAATGTCTGCCGGTCCAGTGCCGAACACCAGCCATCATCCAGCCGCAACATGGTTTCACCGCCCCACTCATCCACCGCAATGTGCCGGGCAGGCACGCCCGTGTCGGAAATGATCATCACCTCCAGGCGGCAGCAGCAGGCACGGCAGGTCGAGCAGGAAACAGAGGGGTCAATGGTGTTGAGGGTGTCATCCATGGCGATACTCTAACTCAAAAGGGGCAGAAAACTGAATGATTCGATCCCGGTCGGCAGTCGGAATCTGACCGTATTGCGCAGCGGCCGCAGCCTCGTGGCCTCACGGTTCAGGCTGTATTGGCGTTGGGCAATGCGACAGCGCTATCATCCAGGCTTGCGATTTTACTCAACCAACGGCCATGAACGGTGTCTGGATGCCTGTCGAACTGCCTTTTTCTCGAGCCTGTGAGAACAACAAAGCGCCGATACTGGAGAAACTGCGGGAGATATTCACCTCGCCGGGAAGAGTGCTGGAGATAGGTACAGGCACCGGACAGCACGCGGTGCATTTCGCCACAGCCATGCCCCATCTGCAGTGGCAACCGACCGACCACCCGGATGCCGCGGACACGGGTCGTGCCCGGCTGGAGCGGGCCGCGCTTGCCAATACACTGCCCGTGATCGGGCTTGACGTCAGCGCGGCCGACTGGCCTGTTCAGCCATTCACCTGGGCGTTCTCGGCGAACACCGCCCACATCATGGCGTGGAGCGAAGTGGAGCAGATGTTCGTCAGGATCGGCGAGCGCCTGCCACCAGGCGGGGCATTCTGCCTCTACGGCCCTTTCAACGACCAGGGCCGGTTTTCCAGTGAAAGCAACAGGCGGTTTGATCAACACCTCAGAGCCCGGGACTCCTCCATGGGCATCAGGGATCTGGAAGAGCTTTGCGCATTAGCGGAAACGGCGGGCCTGACACTGACGGAAAACTTCACCATGCCGGCCAACAACCGGCTGCTGGTTTTCAGAAGTACCCCAATAACCGGCCGAGGATCAGCGCACTGATCCAGAACAGCAGGGACAGGAAGGCGCCTGCCCGCAAGGACAGCGGCATGCGCGCCCTCATCGGGAGGCTCCATATATCCTGGCGTTGCAACACCCGCCCCAGAATGAACGCGTTCAACACACCCAGCAGGACAAGCACCATCTTCGCCCTGAATAGCAACGAGCCGGCGTAGTCGGGTGCCGACGTGGCAAACAGAAGCGCACCGCAGACAATCGCCAACCCCAGACCCACTGCCGAAGTGATTCGAAGCACGTCAACAAACACCATGACCGGGTAGCGACGCCAGAGTCCCAGCAAACGCAAATCCAGCGGTACGATACCGCCAACCAGTAGCGCAACCCCGAGAATATGGCCGGCGTTGACCAGCGGATACATAAACGTGGAATTGCGCAGGGCGGAGATGAAGGCCAGGTTTTCAACGAAGATAAGAAACGGCTCAATCATCCCCAGACTCAGGAATCACGACCGGGATATAAATCATAACGGGTCCCATCGATCACAACCCGCTCAGCCTTGACCAGCCGCTCGCCTTCCCTCGCCGAACGATGACCATGCACCGTGATTTCCCGGCCCTGGCTCAGCATCTCCTTGCTGAGCCCGACCCGATCGTTACGCCAGGGCTGTCCAACTTCAACAACCCATGCCTGGCCATCAAAGTCGATGGTGACCTCGCCATGGGGATTGCCAAGGCGCACTGATTCAACGGTACCAGTGATTTCAAATTCCTCATCCGTGGCCCAACCCCAGCCGTGATGAGCCTGAGCCGCAGTGGCAAAAAGTAAAGCAGCAACAACCGCAAAACCGAACAGATGGGTAAAACGGAGGTCAGGCATATCCAGTTCTCCTACAGAAGACTTTTCAGATTGATCTAACCATACATTCCACAACCATAGCTATCCGGCAAAGCTGAGTTGGGCGCGACCCAGGGCCATCGAGGCAGCTTCTTTAAGCTGACTTTTTATTGAAACCTTCAGTCCACCAGGGCGCCGTTGACGATTGCCCGCAGCTCCTGACGCACGGGATAGGACGATGACGGGATCAGCTGGGTCATGAAGATCGTCACCAGATCTTCCACCGGGTCCACCACGAAATTGGTACTGGCCAGCCCACCCCAGCCGAACTCGCCTTCCGAACCGTTGATCTGGGATTTGGCCACATCGGTCTTGACCGAAAAGCCGAGGCCGAAGCCGGTGCCGGCATAGGGGGTCTCGCTGAACAGCCCGACCGACAGGCCGGGCAGGTCCTGATTGCCGGGCAGGTGGTTGCGGCGCATGAACTCCAGAGTCTTACGGCCGATGATGCGCTGGCCCTGAAACTCACCGCCCTGGCACAGGGCCTGGGCGAAATGAAAATAGTCGTCGATCGTGGACACCAGGCCACCGCCACCGGACAGATAACTGCCCTCGCGGCGGAAACCGGAATGTTCCGGGTCGTCCTGCAGCTTCATGCGGTCACCGGGCTGGTACTGATAGCAGGCGGCGAAGCGGTCGGCCTGCAGGTTACTGACCTGGAAGCCGGTATCGACCATCTCCAGGGGCTCAAGGATATTCTCCCGCAGGTAGTCATCGAACGGTTGGTCCGCCAGCAACTGCACCAGGTAGCCGAGCACATCCGTGCCTACCGAGTAGTTCCAGGCGGTACCTGGGTTGAACTCCAGCGGCAACTCCGCCAGACGCTCCACCAGAGTATCCAGAGTCAGGTCCCTGCGGCCGTCCAGGCCAAGTTCCCGATAGGCGGCGTCGACGTTGGTGCGGTGCATGAACCCGTAGGTCAGCCCGGACATATGGGTGAACAGGTCCCGGATGGTCATGGCACTGGCAGCCGGCTCGGTGAGGAAGTTCGGGTAGAGCCCGGCCCTGAACACCCGCATCTGCTTCCAGGACGGAATATACTTGTGGACCGGGTCATCCAGCAGGAAGCGGCCCTGCTCGTACAGCTGCATCATGGCGATGGCGGTGATGGGCTTGGTCATCGAATAAATGCGGAAAATGGTGTCCCGGCTCATGGGTTTGCCGCGCTCCACATCCATCATGCCCTGGGCCGTGACGCAGGCGATCTCGCCGCGACGGGCCACCAGCGTCAGCGCGCCGGGCAATTTACCGGGCTGAATGTAACGGCGGTCCAGGTGGCTTTCTATATTAGCAAGCCGGTCCAGGGAAAGACCGGCGATCTGTCGGTTGTCGGGCATCGTTTACTTGCTTCCTCGGTCAAAGAGTTGGCTACAGATCAGAAATGTTGCTTTTGTATTTGTTGTACGATTGAAACTGCCATCAGCTTATCAAGCCCGGGCGTTCAGGAACATTGCACACCGGTCCCCGGACAGTTTTATTCGTCAGGCTGATGGAAACTGGCCTGACGTTCTGGAGGGGCCCGCTGCGCTGGCAACTGGCCCCGGCCGCCGTTTCGCGAAGGGCAAGCGCTACACCTTAATGGGTCCGGATGGCCACTTGCTGATGAACCCGCCGGCAGAACCACAACTGGTATGGCTGGGGCATGCATCATTCCTGTTCCAGTATCGGGGCCTGAGCGTACTGACCGACCCGGTGTTACCGGACCGTGCCAGCCCCTTCAGATTGGTCGGGCCGAGGCGGTCAGGATTCACCAGGATATTGGCGCACGCCGGTCGGTAGCCATGCACTGGGGCACATTCGCGCTAACCGACGAACCCATGGACGAGCCACCCGGGCGACTGAGGCAAGCCCTGGAAAAACAGGGCATCAGTGAGTCGGCCTTTCGGGTAATGCAGCACGGCGAGGTCTGATCGCCCGTTCTAAAAGGATGATCCTCCCAGCAGCAGGAAAATAAATCGGTCCAGGTTTTTTGATTATTCATCAAGTCCAGTATATTAACCGCGTACTGGTCGGTTAACGTCCCTGCCGGCCTTATTCCCCAGTCCCGACAAATGGAGCATGGATATGTTTCGACTCAGCGTCGCCGTGGCGTTGGCATTCCTGATCATACCGCCTGCCGCCGCGGAATCCGTTAAGTCCAGGGAAGGCTGGCGTGTCATTCCGACACAAATGGGTTACGCCGAACTGCTCGATGCCGTCCGTCAGGCTGTTGGGGCGGAAGACATGGGACTGGTCACCGACGTCGGCCCCACAGAGACCGCCGCCCGGCGCGGCGAAACCATACCCGGCAACCGTGTGCTGGGTGTCTTCCGGAATGACTTCGCCGTGCGTACTATCCGCGCCAGCGTTCCCGCCATGATTGAGGCACCAGTCCGCTTCTACGTTACCGAGAACCCGGACGGCACGGCGACGCTATCCTGGAAGACGCCCAGCCACGTATTTACCCCTTACCTTGATGAGGGAGGATCGGAGTTGCGGGTCATTTCCGGGGAACTTGACGATGTTTTCGAGGCGATTGGTCGCACCGCGACCAGGGAATGACGGGTCTGATCGTGGCGGTGGTCGAAATCACGCAAGAATCCCAAAACTGACTAGTATCAGGGTAAGTCAACGCTAGAGAAGACGTTACCGTGGGACTGTCGATCAAGAATTCAGAATTTACGGCGGAAGAGTTTGAGCAGTTTGCTGCCAAGGTCCGCACGGACCTTACAGCACTCACTCGTCTTCTGGACCGGCCAGGCTTTGGTGAGGGAGAGAGCTCCATCGGAGCCGAGGTCGAGTTCTACATCGTCAACCCGGACCTGCGCGTACAGCCCATCAACACGGAAATCGCCGCCAGCGTTCAGGACCCCCAACTGACGGTTGAGCTCAACCGTTTCAACCTTGAATACAACCTCAGCCCCCAGGCATTCCGGGGAGATCCGTTTGCCAGAACCGAGCAGGAGCTGCTCGCGGCCATCAGGCGAATCAACCGGCACGCCGCACCGCTTGGCGGGGAACTGGTACCCATCGGCATTCTGCCCACACTTCGCCAGTCTGATATGGGCGCGAAAGTAATGACCGATGAACCCCGCTACCATGTGCTATCAAACGCCCTGCTCAAGCAGCGGGGCGAGCCATTCAGCATCCATATCGGTGGCAATGATGTCATCGATCTGGAAGCCGACGACGTCACCATGGAAGGCGCCAATACGTCATTCCAGCTGCACTGGCGTGTGCCCGCACACCGTTTCGCCGATTACTTCAATGCGGTCCAACTGGTCACGCCGATTGTCCTGGCGCTGGCCAGCAATTCACCCAGCCTGTTTGGCCACCACCTCTGGGACGAAACCCGTATTGCCCTGTTCAAGCAGTCCATCGACAGCCGACCCACCACTAATAAGAAGTGGCGGCACCCATCCAGGGTTTATTACGGAAACGGCTGGGCTCGCAACGCCTGGGAGCTGTTTGCGGCCTCCGCGTCGCTGTATCCCCCCATCATTCCGCTGATGTCGGATGAAGATCCGATGGCCGTTATTGATCGCGGGGACGTACCGGAACTGGCCGAGCTACGCCTGCATCACGGCACCACATGGCCCTGGAACAGGGCCGTTTTTGATCACGCGGACGGTGGCCATCTGCGCATCGAGATTCGCGCTATGCCTGCAGGCCCTACGCCTGTTGATATGTGCGCCAACGGACTTTTCGTGATTGGGGCGGCATTAGCAGTGCTCGATGACATCCGGCATCTGACGTCGATACTGCCGTTCCAGTACACCGAACACAATTTCTACCGGGCCGCCAAATATGGCATCGGCGCAGACATCATCTGGCCGCACAAGGATCAGGTTCAGTTGCAGGATATGCCCCTGTTGACTGTGGCTCGCGAGCTGCTGCCCCGTGCCCGGGAAGCATTGAAACGAACCGCCGTCGACGAGGCCGAAATTCACCGCCTGCTGGGCATAATCGAAGGCCGCATTGAAAACAACATCACTGGCGCCCGCTGGCAGCGCCAGATCACCGAGTCTTTTTCCAGATCCACGAGCCCGGATGAGGCGTTCCGGAGTATGCTGGTTCTGTACATGGCCAACCAGAAGAACAACATCCCGCTCCATGAATGGACGCTGTCACCTTGAGCAACTCGAACCTGCTGGATTATCTGAATGACCCGTCACCCCGGACGCTGGGTCGCTCACCCCTTGAGTGGCTGGATCGGCTGCACAAACCCACCGTTGTGCATGTGACCGGTCGCGACCGGTCCCGTACCCGGGCCATGGCAACGCTGCTGCACGGCAACGAGCCTTCGGGTCTGTTTGCGCTTCACCGCTGGCTACTCGAGCAGCACACCCCCGAAGTCAACATGCTGTTTCTGCTCGGCGGCGTCCATCCGGCGAAGGTGCCACCCACCTTCTCGCTTCGCCAACTGCCCGAGGGGCTCGACCTTAACCGGTGTTTCAAAGAACCTTTCGAGGGGGAAGAAGGCGCCATCGCACAGGCCATGCTGGCGGAGCTTCAAAAGGCGAATCCTGAATGCCTGCTGGACGTGCATAACACCTCAGGCACAGGCCCGGCCTTCGCTGTGACCATCACCAACGACGCCGCCCATCAGGCGCTGACCTCGCTTTACACCGACCGCCTGATAATGACGGATCTTCGCCTGGGTGCGCTGATGGAATATTCGGAACAGGAAGTACCCACTGTAACCATAGAGTGTGGCGGGGCTCAGGATGATAGAGCCCATCAACTGGCGTATGAGGGGCTCGTTCGGTATACCTCTAGACCAGATGTGTTGTCACTGGAAGAGGCGGATTGGGACGTCGCGGTACTGCGGAATCCGACCCGGGTAGAGATGGCCCCTGACGCGACCATCGAATATCGACTCGAGCCTAGCGGCCATGCTGACCTGACGTTTCCGCCAGACATAGAACACCGCAATTTCGGAGTTGTTTCCCCGGATGAGCCTCTGGGTTGGATCGGAAAAAAAGGCCTTGGCATTCTCACCGCGATCAGCCACAACCGCAGCGAGAACATAGAGCAGGTTCTTCAGATCAGGGATGGACAGATCTTCCCTGCCCAGGCCATCAAAACCTTCATGATTACCACCAATCCGGTTATCGCGAAGAGTGACTGCCTGTTCTATGCGGTCAAAGCCACAGGCGACCCCATTTTCTAGGCTCTGTCCCGATCACCAAAAATTCGCTTCTGCAGCCGCCAGTAGCGCTTTTGATCGCGGGCAATGACAGAACCTGGAAGAACATAAACCGTTCCCGGTGCCATTGCGTGTTTGACTTTGGCCGGGCACTTGTCACTATATCAATATGAAAACTTTCACAGCTGTTTGAGGGTCGCGACATGATGCCTCCCTCCGTTCCAGCAAACGAATCACTGCGTTTGCACGCTCTGCGTTCAACTGAACTTCTCGACAGCTCGAGGGAACTTCAGTTTGATTCGCTCACAGACGTTGTGCGCCTGTGCTTTGAAGTACCAATCTGCGCGTTTACCCTGATTGATGAACAGCGGCAATGGTTTAAATCCATTCACGGATTGAACCTCAGAGAAACCTCACGTGATTTCTCGTTCTGTGGCCACGTCATCCACCAGGACCAGACGATGGTCATCCCGGATGCCCGGCTGGACTCTCGTTTTGCGGATAATCCTCTGGTTGCGGGCGATCCTTATATACGGTTCTACGCTGGCACACCGGTCAGGCTGGATATAGCAGACGAGACGCTTAATCTGGGAAGCCTGTGCGTTATTGACCGCCGCAGTCGTACGCTTGACGGTAAGCAGATCGCAATCCTTGAAGCCTTTGCACGGCAAATCGAGGCACTGGTGGAAATGCACCTTGTAAACCTGCATTTGCTGGAAACCTGCGATAAGTTCAAGCACACGGTCAAGCGTCTTGAAAACCTGGGCAGGGGCCGGCGATCATGTCAGGGGTGACACTTCATAGATGCAATTGCGCCCGCCATGCTTGGCCTGGTAACAGGCATGGTCTGCCGCGTCCAGCACATCGGCAGCCTGCTGGGCCTCCTGCTCTTCCTTTAGCTCCATGATTCCAATACTGGCGGTTACCTGAAAGCGCCGCTCTTGCCATTAAAATTCCCAGTTTTCGACCGCGGCCCGCATTTGTTCAGCGATGCGTCTGGCGACTTGAAGCGGACAATGCGACAGAATTATCCCGAATTCATCACCGCCGAGGCGTGCGAGCGTATCACCGTCTCTCAGGGCTGAGCGGAGCACGCCACACAAACCGACAAGCATGGCGTCTCCGGCCCGGTGGCCCGAGCTGTCGTTGACCTCTTTGAACTTGTCCAGATCGACAAAACAGAGGACGTGGCGGGCTTGCTCCGTCTTTACCGAAAGCAGGCAACTTTCCAGACGCCTGATGAATTCGCGGCGGTTGCTGAGCCCGGTAAGGGAGTCGTGGGTTGCTTCGTGACTCAGCCTGGCAACGCGTAAGTGCTCCTCAGACGCGTCTTCCACCACCATGATGTAGTACTCCGGAGAGCCCGGGTCTTCGCCGACAATAGAAAATCTGAAGCGAAACCATGTGGTCTCGCCATCCTTCCGGGTGTGGCAGCGTTCCAGGGTGACCCGTTTCTGGCCACGGGCAAAGGCGCTACTCAGAGTGTTCAGGTCAGTGGCCTGTCCGGCCAGACCGGGTATGGAGTCAAGTAGACTATTGGTAAGCTCTGACTGAGTCTGTTCAATAATATCGCAGAGCTGGGCGTTGACCGAGCGGACCATTCCATGGCGGTCAACCAGTGCCATGCCGACACCGGCGTTGTCCAGGGTTGCCCTCAGCTCCCTTTCTGACAGCGTCAGGCGCCGCGCAGCCGACCAGAAAAACCTCATTACAATCAGTGCAGCCAGCAGAAACACAAGACTCACCGCAAAAAACAGAACCAGGCTAAGGCTTCGGTCTGCCGCGCCCAGGGTATCGGAAAAGGCCTGAGCAAGATTGCGGAGGTTGTCGTTGATGGCATCAATGCGCTCGCGTTGCGCCCGTAAACGCCCCGGTGAAAGCTCGCCCTGCTTTACGCTCTGGATCAGTTGGTTCAGCTCCAGGATGTCGTTATCAGACCTGACCCAGATAGCGACCGCGTCCTCAAAATACGACACATCCGCAAAATAGCGGAACAGTGCGATCAATTTAGGAATGTCCTCGGTGTGGCTTCCGCCCCGGGCAAAGCCGCGTCTGGCCGCCTCAATAGCCGCCGTGTCCTGCTGCAGACTGAGTCTGGCCTGCCGGTAGCCCATGGGGCGGGCAATCCCTCGTATTGCCCGCTCAAGAAAACGCTGTTCACCGCTGCTGGCATAGCGGTGCAGAAAATGGACCGCATCCTGCTTGCCGGTCGACCAGAGGCTTTCCGCCGTGACGTAGGCCCTCAAACCTGATTTGATTTCCAGAACAGTGAAGGTGAGGGCGAGTGCCAGAACAAGGAGCGCAAGGATGCCTCCCAGCCCGGCAACCATCGTGCGCCGTCCGGCCAAACCATCGTGGCTTCCAATTGCAGCTGCACCCCATGAAGTTTCTCTCTCAGGCTTTCTTTGCACTCCCGAAGCTTAGAAGTGAGTCGGGTTGTTGGCAATAAAACCGGAACACACCGGTTTTCGACGGACGGGCTAAACGTGAAAGAAACCGCTGTTCTCAAGATGATGCCGCCATGTGATGATAGCGCTGCAATACATGATCTGGATTTTTAGGTATCGTAAATCCTCTGAATTTAAATGGTTCAACTGCCAACGGAGTTGCCAGGTCGAGTTCCATGAAAAAAGATTACCCCGTTCCCGCGGGATACCTTGAGCGTGAGACAGAAGTGCGGAAAAGCCGGTTTATCGCCAGGGTTGCACCAGTGGGCTCCCGGGACGAGGTAAAAGACTGGCTGGGAAAGGCTCGCAGGGACCACCCGGACGCCCGACACATTTGCTGGGCCTTCCAGATTGGCCGTCCCGGTTCTGCCAACGAGGCGGCCATGAATGACGATGGCGAGCCTTCCGGGACTGCGGGCAAGCCGATCCTGAATGTTATTCAGCACAAGGATATGGGCGATATACTGGTGATGGTCATCCGTTACTTTGGCGGTATCAAACTTGGCGCCGGAGGATTGGTGAGGGCTTATGCCGGTGCCACAGAGAAGGTGCTATCTGCGGTTGAGCGCGTGGTGCAGCGGCCAATGATCGACGCGCAGGTCAGTCTGTCCTTCAAGGACGAGCAGCCCTTGCGCCACTGGTGCGAGGTTCACGGTGCACAGGTAGAGTCGGTGGAGTATGGTACGTCCGTTCGTGCCCTGGTGTTGGTGCCGGAGGACCTGGCCGCAGAATTCGAGTCTTTCTGCGATGCCCATAAGCTTTCCGCCGTTTTAACACCATCCCTGGAAACGCAGTAGAATCCGGTGGACTGGCACAAGGGCCGGATATCAGAACACCCCTGTCTCGGCCAGCTGCCTTATGATCTGAATGGTTTTAATGTCCGTAGCCACATAGGCCTCATGGAGATATTGATCATACGGCATTGAATCTCCCCGATTCTCGATACTCGCCGTGTGATATCGGAAACGGACAAAAAGCGATTCCGGTTCCGGCTCTTCAATCTCCATGGCAAGACTGGCCGACGGAACGGTATCCGTCGGTTGAATTCGATACTCGATTCTCGCCTCCGGCCAGAAGGTGACCTCGTCAAATACCTGCAAGCCCGGCAGTTGCAGGCGCCGCTTCATGTAGGCCGGTTCCTGCTCAACAATCTCGTAATCCTCCACGCCCACCAGAAACTTGTCCGGGCGCCGGGCCCGAAGTACCAGGCCTTCCCAGATCTGAAAACGGGTCAGGATCGGGAGTTCGGGTTTCGTCAGGTCGTTGATCTGAACAATGTGCTCAAACCTCATGTGCTCTCCTGTGTGGGGACATCAACAATACAAAGAACGACAGCCGGCACCTCATCCGCCATTCCTGATTACCGGGCGGCGTTGACGGCCGGAAAAGGATGATCCTGTGAAAGACTTCAGCAAGCAGCTTAAAAAATAAAAAAACGGGGGCAGTATATACCCCCGGTTAAAAGTCTGTCTTTTTGAAATCATCATTCAAATAATGATTTCAAGTTCAGATTCATAGAAAGCCGCTTTGGGACCCTTATGTTTTCCTGTATCGTTTTTATCGCTCTCCTGTTCGGCGACATCATCGGAGTCCGGGCGTTTGTCTTCCTTCATCTCACTGATTCTCTGCTGTTCCTGCAGATATTTCTCGTGAAATTCCTCGGCTACATGCTGCTGAGCTGAAGCTACTGACGAACCGGCAGTCAGGGCAATGGCAGCGAGTGCTATCAGAAGCATGTTGCGCTGATTGTTAATGGTGTTTGTAAAAACATTTTTATAAGTAAACATAGTAATTCTCCTCGGATTTGATTTGTTTAGAGCGATTGTCTGCTCTTATCAAATAGACCCTTCTACCCATCTGATTGTTACAAACCAATTCGAGGATTTTCGCTGCCTTGAGAAAATAGATCCGTTCCGCTTCGCCCCATTGATCAAACCGGCAACTCAATAATGTCACCAGCGTGCAGGATCAGGTCTGAGCCCTCTGATGCCGTCAGCGCCCCGGGACGCATTTTGCTGTGGGTGTCTGCAATAACGCCGATCTGCATACTTCAGTGATGTCCGCCCGGCCCATGCGCATGACCGTGGGCGATCTCTTCCGGATCGGCATCGCGGGCCTCGATGATCTCGATATCGAAGGTCAGGGTTTTACCGGCCATCGGGTGGTTGGTGTCGACATCGGCAAATTTGTGCCCGACCTTGGCGACCATCACATGGCGCGGGCCCTGCTCGGTTTTCACCTGGGCGATCATGCCCGGCTTCCAGCGTTTGGCCCCCATCAGATGCTTGATCGGCACGCGCTGCACGGCATCGGCCTTGCGCGGGCCGTAGGCTTTATCCGGAGTGACGGTGACGCTGAACGTATCTCCAGCCTCCCGACCTTCGAGAGCTTCTTCCAGACCCGGAATAACGCCACCGTGGCCATGCAGGTAGGCGTTCGGCTCACCGCCACGGGAATTTTCAATAGCGGTGCCCTGTTCATCACGGACGCTGTAGTGAAACAGAACCACCTGATTCTTTTCGATTGGCATAGAGTTCTCTGGGACGGTTAAAGATATGCCATTATAACGAGTGGCGGCGTGGACTCCATGGGCAGCTGCGATCGAATAAGCCAATCTGCAGTCCGGGCTGATAGAGTAAGGAAAAAAGCCGGAGGACCCCACCCCATGGAAACCGCAGATATTTTCCTGGCGCTACTCTTCGGCTGCGTCGGCTTCGGGTACTTCATGTATGGGCGGCGCAAACACAACATTGTGACCCGTTACTGCGGCATTGCGATGATTCTGTACCCCTACGTGGCAAGCAACACATGGGAAATGTTGTGGGTGGGCGTCGGGCTGATGGTAGTGCCGCGGTTTGTAGAGATCTAGGAAAAACCGTCGAGGCAGTCAAGTCTATTGCTGGAGTTGGTCATACAGACACAACTGTGTCTTTACCCAACGCTTTGGCCTGGTACAAAGCACCGTCGGCCCGTTTGATAGTATCTTCGTAAGAACGATCTTCGGGCAGCATGGTTGCAACACCCACACTGACCGTTGCAGCAACCTCGCCTACCGAAAAACGGTTCAATTCCTGCCTGAATCCCTTCTGTAAGCGCTCCGCAAACTGCAGTGCCCGACCTGGTCCGGTATTGGGAAGACAGACTACAAACTCATCACCCCCGAAGCGGCAAACGATGTCGGTTTTACGGAGTTCTGACCGACAAGTGTTAGCCACTACAAGGATCATTTCATCCCCAACATGATGCCCCCGGGAATCATTGATCTTTTTGAGGTTGTCCAAATCGAACATCAGAATGGAAGTTGGCACAGAATGACGCGTGAACGTTTCGTAGTGGAGCAAAAGATCACGCTCCAGTTTCCGGCGGTTGAAAAGGCCCGTAAGCTGATCTGTATCGCTTAGCTCCCGCAGCCTGATTTCCATCTCGTGCCGTTCGGAAATATTACTGGCGACCCAGAGTACCACCGGCTCATCGTCTACCTCGAATTCAAGAGCCTGGATGCGACCCTCAAACCAGATCGACTCCGCAGGCCCCTCATCGGGCAAACCCTTAACGTCGTTACCACTAAGCTCGTACTCTTCAATCAGAAGCTTTCTGGATTCAAGCGCCCGTTCTATCTGCCTGAGGAACCAATCAGCTTTATCGGTTTTGACCACATCAGAAATATATTTTCCGACGAGCCCGCTGCCGTCGTGGTAATAACGCGCATCCCTACCGCCAAACACCGCGATGTATTTGCCACTGCGAGACAGAATAAAAGCAGGATCCGGCAAGGTGTCTAAAACGGCGCCCATTTGCTGGACATTAATCATTAAAATCGCCCTAAAATGTAGTTAAAAGCTACTCATTATCCCCAATATGGATACGCATTAACAGGCTCGCCGGACTCTCCCTGACCGATCGCAAGGGTCGGAGGACCGCCTGAATTCTCTGGAGCACATGCAATTCTTCACTGCACACAACGCTGCGTCCAGATGATTGCAAAGCGAACGTAAAAACAACGGAAGTCAGCTTGCGGGATGGCCTCCAGCGCATTTTGCTGTGGGTGTCCGCGATCACGCTGATTACAATGAAACCATGGAAGGTTATTCTCACGGACATTGCACTCGCGGATCTCGACCATATTGTTGAAACAACACTCGAAAAATTTGGCACCATCCAATGAACAAGTCTACAGAAGCTCAGCAACGGTCCGTTCTTAAACGGCTGGATAAGTTCAGCCGCTTTACCGACAGCAGCATCGGCATTCCCTTCACACGGTTCAGCATCGGCGCCGAGGCCATCATCGGCCTGGTGCCGGTGGTAGGCGATATGGCCGGCCTGTTGTTGTCCGGCTACGTGTTGGTTGAGGCGCAGCGGGCGGGAGCCAGCAAAGACGTGAAACTGCGCATGTTGCGTAATATCGGTATCGATTTTCTGGGTGGTCTGCTACCGGTGTTTGGCGATGCCTTTGACGCCGTTTACAAGGCCAACACCCGCAATACCCGATTGCTGCGAAACTACCTGGAAGAGCAACTGGCGGAGGAGCCGCCACCGCCCTTTCCCTGGAGGGCGGTGATCTTCCTGACCATTGTGTTTGCGGTTATTACGGGCGGGCTGACGCTGGTTTTATAGGTTCAGCTCGTAAAACAGTTCTGTCCCGGTTTTACCTGCTCAATAGCGACCTAAAAAATCCCGGGACAGCCGCCCCAGAGATATGGACCACTACAATAGGTGTCATTAAACGCCGCAGTCACCTAAACTCAAATCTGATTAACGCCACCACGAAGGGTTGTTTCTAGTGTCTACTAGTTTTCTTCGCCCGAAAAATCTATCCCAAAAAATGATGCGCGTTATTTTTTCAATTTATATTGGCGTAGCTTGCCTGATCACAGGTGCGCAGTTTTTAACAGAATACCTGCAAACGCAGGACTCAATCTTAAATGAATTAAAGCAGCTGGAAGCAACCGTCCGGGGACCGATTTCGGCCAGTTTATGGCAATACGATTATAATCAATTGGACGTACTCATCTCCGGGCTTATGAAAATGCCCATTATTGAAGGCGTCGACATTCTAGATAAAAATGGCAAAAATATAATATCCAGAAGGTCCTACGATCCGGCCTCACCCCCGCTGTCGATGTTCGACACGACATCAAAAATGGATTGGGAACTTAAAGATAAAGCAATACCTCTCGGGTCATTGACACTTTACTCATCGTCAGAAATTGTTTTAGATCGTGTATTATTTGGTTTTTCATTGATCGCAATTACCGCAATCGTAAAATTATCCATTCTGTTCTGGTTGTTTATCTGGGCGTTTGATCGTTATTTGGCAACGCCATTGAAAGAGCTGGTTTCACAAGTCGACGATATTCAAATGAATCAGAATATCAGCAAACGCATCAACCTGCCGGACCTCGACGACAACGAAATCAGTCAACTCCAGGATCACATGAATATTATGCTGTCTGCCATGGAAAGTGACCGGCAAAAACTGCTGGAAGACGAACAAAGCAAGCGGAACTGGCTGGAGACCGCTGTCGAAAAGCGCACCGAAGAATTACAACTCTTGAACCAAAAGTTTAAATATCAGGCAACAAGGGACTCGCTGACAGGCATATTAAACCGGGGCAGCTTTTTTGAAACGGCACAACAGCTGCTCGATCTTTCAAAGCGACAGAATTCAACAGCCACCTTTGTTTTGATGGACCTGGATAAATTTAAACTGATCAACGATACCTATGGCCATTCCACAGGCGATAAAGTACTCGTTCATTTCACACAGACGATTCAGACCCTCTTGAGAAAGTCTGACCTGATTGGACGGTTGGGCGGGGAAGAATTTGCAATATTTTTGCCTGATACAGAGATCGACGCAGCCTTTCAGCTAGCTGATAAAATACGGGAAACCGTTAGCAATTCAACCATAGAGCTTGATGGTTTGACAGTCGCCTACACCGTGAGCCTTGGCATTGATTCATCTATGCAAACGGACCATAAAATTGATGAGCTTTTTAAACGTGCCGATTTAAAACTTTACGGCGCAAAGGATAAAGGCCGAAACCGTGTGGAAAGGTAAAGGATCGAAAGCCGGAAAACTGTCTCACACAGTATTTCTTCTATTCTTCTTAACAGGCGCCACCACGGTTCATTCAGAAACATTAAACGTCTGCTACGACCATTGGGCGCCAATGACGATTTTTCCATCCGACGAGTCGTCTGATCGCGGCGTTGTCATCGATATGCTGCACCAGATATACACTTCAGAAGGCTATACACTGGAATATTATGAAGTCCCTCTGGCAAGAGGGCTGGATATGGTCGCAGAGGGTCTTTGCGACCTTTTGCCAGAGTATCTATATTCAAGTGATCTAGAGAAGGACTTCGTGTTTGCCACCGAAGAAACATTTGCCTACACCACCGCTTTTGTGATCAGAAGGGATGATCCGTGGCGCTATAGCGGGATTGAGTCCATAAAAGGCAAACGCATCGCGACGGGACCAGGCTGGGATTACAGTTCAATGAGTGTCGATTATCAAAATTATATCGATGATCCTGAAAATTCGAGTTTTGTAGAAGTCATCGCAGGTTACGATGATGTGGTTGACCGGGTCTTTCTGATGATCAAAGACGGTAGGGTCGACCTGTATGCGGATAACGAACTGGTACTTCAGTATGTTTTGAATGAAATGAAATTGAATGATGACCTGATAATCGTGCGGCCGGGCCTGGAAAAAAAATTGCACGAAAGGCCGATCTTCTCAAAAAAAATGCCTGCTGCTAAAAGACAGGAACTTATAAGAATTTGGGATGAAGGCCGCGTTTCTATAGATGGCAAAAAAGAAAAGATACTGCTCGACAAGTATGACGTCACATTTGAACATCAGGTCCAGCCCTGACTAAAGGCGATTTTGGTGAAACAGGCCACAGATTCCCGGGGTGTCGGACACCTTCCCATGCTCGAGACCCCGGGGCGATCGGCCAGGGCTCTGATTGACTTTGTTCGCCGGCAGAGCAAATGATCGACCGTCATGGTAACCAGCGACGGACGCATACCGGTTTGGGAAGTAGCCAATGCAGCGAACTGGATACATGCCCCACTCCATGGCTTTCGCAGCTTGTTGGGCTATTATTGGCTTATGCGCAGGCGGTTGCGTGGCTTGCGGGAATATCAATCTGAACGGTGCAGAGAAGTGGCTGTAACAGGAGGTTCTGCCCGAATAAATCGAAAAGGAATTTGCAATGAAAGACCGCTTGAAAGGTACCCGTTTCGCCCTGCCTATCGCACTGGTTGTGTTGCTGTCTGGCTGCATTTCTCATCAGCCTTACCGTACCAAAACTGGCTTGTGTATTTCTGCCAACCCAACTGAAGAATGTTTGCAGCATACGTTTCAAGTATTTCAGTCTCCAGAGGCGAATGACGAAAAGTACCACCTGGGCTTTGTCGAGTTCGACGACCAGGGGCAGCTCTGGGATCGTCGGCAATTCAGGGAGGTGATCGGCCAGGTCAATACCCTCGCCGCCGATCAGGATCTGTTGATGGTGGTGTTTGTGCATGGCTGGAAGCACAGTGCAAAAGCCGGCGACGATAATATAGCCAGTTTTCGAAAATCACTGCGTCGATTGAGTGCAATGGAGTCAGCGATAAGCGCCAGGACCGATACGCCGTCCAGGGAGGTGGTCGGTATTTACCTGGGCTGGCGTGGCGACTCCGTGAGCCTGCCCGGATTGAGAGAGCTGACATTCTGGGACCGCAAGAATACGGCCCATAAAGTAGGGCGCGGCGGCGCTACGGAATTACTCAGCAGCCTGGAGCTGGTGCAGAAAACAAAACGTGCCCAGGCGCTTGCCGATGGCAAACCCGACCGTACCCGTTTTGTCGTGGTGGGGCACAGCTTTGGAGGAGCCCTGGTCTTTTCCGCTATGAGCGAGATTATGGAGAACGGTTTTGTGCAAACTCATGGGCCTGACGCCGTGGTCAGCGATACGGTAGGGTTCGCGGATCTGGTCGTCCTGATCAACCCCGCTTTCGAGGCTGCACGCTATTCGACGCTCAGTGACATGGCGAATGAACGTCGGCGGTACTTTCAAAGCCAATTGCCGGTATTAGTGGTACTCACCTCCGAGGACGACGATGCAACCCGCATAGCATTCCCCATTGGTCGCTGGTTTTCCACGCTGTTTGAAACCGAGCGGGACGCCGAGCGATTCAATCCTGTTCTTGGGGAGAACGAAACAATAGACCAGGGCTCAACGAACGTGACCGCCCTGGGCCACTTCGATCCCTATATGACCCATTACCTCCGCGCGACGGATACCCTTGCGAACCGCGAACAGGCCAGTTTCGATGTGTCCGCAGAAGTTCAGAGTTTTGTTGAAGCCAGTAAGGGCTGGGAGATGGACAAAAGGGGGAGTCGCATCCCATTTGAAGGTGCGGTGCTCGAGCGCACGGAATCCTCTGCCGGGCGCAATCCCTACTTGAACGTTCGAGTGGATGGTGAATTGATTCGGGACCACAACGATATCTATGATCCGAGAGTTGCGAGCTTTATTCGTCAGCTGATTCTGATTTCATCCCAGAGACAGGATACGGAGAGCCGGACGGATTTCCGAGCCAATATGGCCAAGCCCTGAAAACCGGGAGCGGTTATCAGGAAGGCGCAAAGATTCGATCCAGAGTTACCTCCATATTCAGTAACTCGACCGGCTCTCCAAACTGTGTGTAGATGGCTACATCGGCCGCGTCCCGCCCGTAGGCGACGACGATTCTTCCGCCTTGCATGCTGCTCTGGGTCGTATCAAACGCGTACCAGCGGCCTCCCACATAAGCCTCGAACCAGGCATGCAGGTCCATCGGTTGCAGGTTTTCATAATAACCCACAACCAGGCGGGCCGGGATCGACAGCGCACGGCAACAGGCAATCCCCAAATGCGCCATGTCACGGCAGACTGCCTGTGACCGCTGCGAGACTTCCCAGGCACTGATAATCGACTGCCCCGCCCCGGGGGTGTATTGGATGGTTCGGCGAATGTAATCAACGATCGCGCTGCATTGATCGTACCCGGGCATTCGCCCCGCTACGATGGAAGACGCCAGCTGGGTGAAACGATCCGACTCGCAATATCGGCTGGGAAGCAGGAATGGCAGGGTGTCGTCGGGCAACTGCTGCACCTCGACAAAGGGCGCGCCCGGCGCCGTATCAGAGTGTTCAGCTGTTTCAACATCAAACGACGTCTGAACGGAGAAACGCCCGGGCGGAACCAGCAATCGCTGGCAAAGGTTGCCAAAAGGATCTGTAAACTCAACCGTCTGTACGCTGGGCTTTAACAGGTATTGTTCACGACCGATCCACTGGTGCCGGCCGCTGCGTGGCCGCAACATGAATATAAATGGCGTCTCGATCTGGATGTTCAGGTCCAGTAAACAGGTGGCACGCATCCACATAGAAACACCTATACCGCTGCACGAATGAGTCGTCGGACACCAGTCTACCACCTGCTGGGGGAAAACCGGTTTCTTAACAGAGGTGAGTGATCAATCTGACAGGAACGCTGCCCGATGGTCATACACCAGATATTGACAATATCTCTGTCAAAGGTGCTAGCTTAATACTATCCAGATGAAAGGCTTTTCCTGAGCTGCGCGGGATAATAATTACTGGCTACTTTGGCGTTCGGTCTGTCGGGTTATGCGGTGGCTGTGGCAGTCAAACGTGTAACTCGTGGCAGTTGCGGCCCTGATCGCCACAATTCAAGCTTTCAATAGAGTTCTCGATACATGCCAGATACCTTTGGTACACATTGTTTCAAGATAGGGGCGGCTCTATCACTTGCGGTTCTGGCAGGCTGCGCCAGTATCAATGTCGCCACTGTTGACCAGGGGCCGATGCGAGAAAGCGAGGCATTGTTACAGCAAGACATCGCTGATTGCCTGGTCGGATACGATGCCCTGGAAACAACGGCACGAAACCTCGGCATTGTGGATGCCCGGCATCAGCGGGTGCAGGGTTTCCCCCACTTGCGCACGTCACGATTTCTGGCAAGTTTCGATTCGGGTGAACTGTCTGAAGTCGCCTACCTGCGCTGGTTGATGCGTCAGAATGACAGGGCCGTTGAAGGCCTGCTGATGGAGTGGAAGCGTCTGCCATCGACAACCAAAAGGCGGCTGAGCCAGCACTGGCCGGGCACCCGGGCAGACGTGGAGCGCGCACTGGGTGAATGCGGTGAGGCACTTGTAGAACGTCAGGCTAGTCTACCCCGATTAACCGGCGTAACGACCGAAGATCACTATCAGACCTGGAAGCGCTGGGTTGGCCTTTACCCTTTGACGGCTATACCGTTCTATGTGGGCGTTGTTAACGAGCACGATTACCTTCAGGGAAAACAGCGCGAGTTTGCCAATACCAGTCCCGAAAAAATCGGTCAGTGGACGCATTATGACCGGCAAGTGGCTTCCCTGGAACCTGACGATGCATTGGCACTACTGAGCCGTCAGGCGCCGGATGCGTTGGGTATTCCATTGCTGCCTCCTGCGACACAGGACCAATTGCTTGACGCCTTTATGCCTGCGATAGCGATCAAACACACGGGTATTGGCCTGGCTGCCAATGACCGCCCACTGCGTCTCATAGCCAACGACTCAGGTGCCATTATTCGGGATATCAGCCAGCCCACAATCTATACTCATATCAGCTTCGGGCGCTATCAGGAACAGATAACGATACAGCTGAATTACAGCGTCTGGTTTAAAGAACGCAGGGCCAGTCAGCCACTGGATCTGCTCGCGGGCCAGTTCGATGGTCTCACCTGGCGTGTTCACCTGTCGTCTTCGGGCACCGTTCTGGGCTATGACCAGATGCATCAATGTGGCTGCTGGTACCAGTTTTTTCCCGCCAGCGGTTTCAGCCCTCAGCCAGCGCTGCCTGTTACACAGGAGCCATTCAATATCGGGCCAACGCTAGATCCGGAACAACCATTTACCTTGTGGCTGGAGTCCAACACGCATCATTTGCTGGGTGTGTTGCCCGCTAGAATACCGAAGTCCGTAAAATCTCTGAATGTGTTGCCGTATGCGGAATTAAGAGCGCTTGCCAGCCCGGACGGGCAATATTACAGTCCGTTCAACGCTCGGGGGCTGATCCCGGAATCCCGGCGGCCGGAACGCTTCGTATTCTGGCCAATGGGAATTCCGAGCCCCGGCGGCACGCGCATTCACGGCACCCATGCCATTGCCTTCATCGGTCAGCGACACTTTGATGCTCCCCGGATACTTGATGAGTTGGGGCTGATGTCTGAAGCGGTTCGGCCAACCCTCCAACCTTGATTGGCAGTAGAAAACACCAGGCTTACAATGCTGATAGAAAAAGCCTGCCAGCAGCGCGAAAAACCCCAACACAAGAACACCGGCTTCTGGCGTAATGAAACCGAACCCCTTTTCATCGCTCCAGGCGGAGAGTCTTCCTTTCTGATTCACTGGGCTTTTTCCTTCAAGACTTTGACATGCCGAACGTGTTCGACTTCCGTGGTGCCGTCTTCTGTGGAGAGGGTGACGTTCTTGTTTTACTTTTTTCAGTCAGTCAAATGAGAAAGGTAAATCAGTCTTTCAGTTTGCTCCTTAGGATTTTTGTAACGCTGAACCCGGGAAGAAGCGGCAGAGGCTGGATGACAAGGTTTTCGTTTTCGCTTCAGCGGGCGGCGCTATCTATTCATACACCGGTGAACTAAATTCGTCTTATCACGGTTGCAGTCAGGGCGAAGTTGCTTATGCGCACCTCGCCGCCAGCACATCCCCCAGAGCCCTGCTGAATACCACGGATTCGCACAACTACAACAAAGTGCAGCTTGCCACGGGAGCCCCGGAAGTGGCGAACGGCCGAATGTGGCTCAGTGATCGTCCCGGCCTTGGCGTTTCACCAGACTTTACCTTACTGTCCTTGCGGGATGTCTACGAGTAGGCCTGGGCTGTCACGATAACAAGGGGCCTTGCGAGTCTGACCCGATACGAGCCTCGTAACGTGACATAAGTGAATGAAATTCTGGCATGAAAGACGCTTACATTAAGGTTTGATAGCGGAAATGCCGTCGATCTCGGTCACCGTTTTGGCATCCGCCCGCTCAATGATTTTCAGTAGGGTGGATTGAATCGTTTCATCTTCCCGGGCGTCACCGCCACTCACAAACGTTTGCTTCTGGGGTTCCGCGCCCTCTTCCTCGGTAAAGGAAACAACCACCTCGGTGGCTATATCCGGCGTTTTATCAAAGGACTCTTTACCAAAGTACTGGAGCGACACCAACGGATAGCCGTGAAAGCCCTTCTTGACCTGCTTTGCAATACGCTTTTTTGCTTTATCCACATGCATAATAGTGTCCGTCGCTGCGCTTGTTATATGAGTGCCACATGAACCCCCAGTAGATACCAAGGCAGTGAAAAAAACGACCACAAGGCGTGATAACCTGCGACGTAACTATCCGAAATAGGGAAACCTCAAGGACGATGAAAAACGACTACAAGATTGCCCTCCTGATCGACTGTGACAACGTCAGCCACCAATCCATCGAAGGGGTACTCCAGGAACTTGCCAAGTACGGGGCTGTGAACGTGCGCCACGCCCACGGAAACTGGAATGGCCCGCAACTGAGTGGCTGGATCGAAAAGCTCCACGGCAACGCCATTCGGCCAGTGCAGCAATTTGCCTATACCACGGGCAAAAACGCCACTGACGCCTCCATGATCATAGACGCCATGGATCTGCTATACAGCGGCAATGTCGATGCCTTCGCACTGATGACCAGCGACTCAGATTTCACCCCTCTGGTCATGCGCATTCTGGAAGCCGGGCTACCGGTCTTTGGCTTCGGCGAGCGCAAAACACCCATGCCCTTCGTCAACGCCTGCTCGCAATTCATCTACACAGAAAACTTGCGTGAAGACAGCGAGGAAGCAGATAGGATCAACAACGGCGGCGCCCCGAAACCAACCGTTGAAACCAAATGGGGCCGCAACCAATTAAGGGGAGATACCGTGTTGGTGCGAACTCTGCGAACTGCAGTGGAACAAACCGCTGACGACGATGGCTGGGCGCATCTCGGCAAGGTGGGTCAGTACATTTCCAACAACAGCTCTTTCTCCCCTGTGAACTACGGGTACAAAAAGCTGAGTGATCTCATCCGAGCCAGTGAACTATTCGAGATCAGCGTCCGGGACAAGAACGTTGTCTATATCAAAAGCCCTGAGAAATAGGTCTGTGCCAGTCTCCAAGCCCAAAGGCCTCCACCCGAGAAATCTGCACAACCAGGGCTATGATTTCCCGGCTCTCGTAAAAGGCCACCCGGCATTAGCCTCCTATGTGAAACCGAACGCTCACGGCGATCTTTCCATCGATTTCGCAGACCCATTGGCCGTAAAAATGCTCAACGCCGCGTTGCTGAACCAGTGCTACAACATTCGCGACTGGGATATTCCTGAAGGCGCGCTTTGCCCTCCAATCCCGGGCAGAGCCGACTATATCCATCACATGGCAGACCTAGTAGGGGCTGGGCCGGGGCTTGAACCGCCCAGCGTCAAGCTGCTCGATATAGGGACCGGCGCAAACGGAATCTACCCGCTACTGGCCTGCCAGATTTACGGCTGGCAGTGTGTCGGTAGTGACATTAACACCCGGTCGCTTGAGAACGTCGCCACAATTATTGCCAATAACCCCGCACTCAAAGATCAGTTTACGCTGCGCATACAGCCCGATAAACACCACATTTTTGAAGGGATCATTCAAGCGGGTGAGTTTTTTGATGTCAGCGTCTGCAACCCACCCTTCCATGCCTCGCTCGATGAGGCACTTAAAGGCAACCAGCTTAAAATCAACAACCTTGCTCGTAGCCGCGGTGAACATAAAGCAAAAACCAGATCCCCCACTCTGAATTTTGGCGGGCTGGGAGCAGAGCTTTGGTGTAAGGGGGGCGAACAGCTGTTTCTGAAAAAGCTGATAAGAGAAAGCCAGGCGTATTCAACTCAATGCCGCTGGTTTACCAGCCTGGTTTCAAAAGCAGACAACGTTAAGCCTGCAAAGAAATTGATAAGGAAGCTCGGTGCCGTTGATGTACGGGAAATTGAGATGAAGCAGGGAAACAAGATCACCAGGGTATTGGCCTGGACATTCATCTGAGCCAATCCCCGTTTTAAGCCGTCACCGCCCGCCAGTCGAGAACCATAACAACACGCAAGCAACGCCGAAAAGAAGCACCGCAGAATGGACAGCCAGGTTCTTCCGGACAGTTGGGGCCGGCTTTTCGGTGAAACTGAAATAATCCTCACCAAACAGCCCAACGCCACAGGCCTCACAGTAGTTTTTCGAGTAAGAAACCCTGAGCGCAGATGGCTCAAACTGTTTCCGACAGCTGTAACAACTTGGTTTGATCATTTCGGGCTCCGGGCAAAACCACCCTCCTCCGCCAGCAACGACAGTTGCGCGTCGTGCCAGCGGGACAAGAACACCACCGCACAGAGAGCACCGACCAGCGCCAGGAACATATCAGACTGAGTATCCCAGACGTATCCCTGGGTTCCGAGGAAAGCGTCCGCGGCCTCGTCCGACAGCAGCGCCACCCACCATTCGATCAGCTCGTAAAAGGCACTGAAGGCCAGTGCAATGGAAACCACAAACAACACCAGCCAACCACCCTGCACCACCTTGCGACGCACAAGAATTTCCCGCGCGATTAACGCTGGCACCAGGCCCTGGAAAAAATGCCCCAGTTTGTCGTAGTTGTTTCGCTCACTGCCAAACAGGCCGTCAAATAGCGGCACTTCTGCGTAGGTGTAGTGCCCGCCCACAAACAGAATCACACAGTGAGCGAGGATCAGTGTGTAGAGCAACCGGGTGAGCGGGAATCGCCTGTAAGTGGCTACCAGCAGCAGACCGCCGACGATTCCAGGCGATACCTCAAGGAACCATGTCAGTTGATCCTTCGGGTCAATGCCCGACCAGATCAACACACTTCCAAAAACCAACGCCCAACAAAGAACCCATGGATTCATCAAACGGCAAGCCCCCGATACAGTAGACACCTGATAGCGTTACACTGATTCAAACGTAAAAACCACTTACATTAATGTTCGACAGCTCATTCGAAAGGAATGGGCGAGAAGGATTGGCTTATGAATTACGAACACGCAATTGTAGAATTCAAGGAAGACGTTGCTACCCTGCTGTGCAACGGCTGCGGCATCTTTATCGCAGAGGGCACCAAACACGAGGACCGTGAGCACTACTGCACAATGTGCATGAGCGGCAATTGCAAAGCGAAATTCAAAAAAGGGAAATAGTGCCACCCCCTATAAAGCTGCTTGAACTGGATCAGTGGCAACGGCGAATCGACGTCAATCTGACCGACGCCTTTTTAATGGCAAACCCGAGGACGTGGCGGCTATGGTGGCCTACCTGGTCTCGCCGGACGCCCACTTTGTGACCAGCCAGAACGTAGACAAATTGCTGGATGCTATCCGGCAGTTCTATCCATCGAGAGATGTAGGTCTGTCCCGGCTTTCACGCGGTTTCAGAGAGCAATCAGGTGTCATTGGCAATGAGTGAAACAACCGAGGAAAAAACAGCATCAGCGCCGCCGCCCGCAAAGAAGGGCTTCAGTGGCTTGCATGTCTTTGGCATTGTCCTGCTCACCATCCTTGCCACCGTCGGCGCAGGTTACTGGTGGTTGAGCCACTATGTGTTTCCTGAAAACTTCGACCCCGTAACCCTGAATGCCAGTGAACAGGATTCACTTAACAACAAGCTGAACAGTCTGGGTATTGATACCCAGGGCGGCGAATCTGGCCGCCCGTTGCAGCCGGAACCCTACAGTGAGGACGGCGCCAGCCGGGAGGTACGTTTCAGCGAGCGGGAACTCAACAGTATGCTGGCGAACAACACCGATCTGGCTCAGAGACTCGCCGTCGACCTGTCAGACAACCTATTGAGCGCCCTCCTTCTGGTGCCTCTTGAAGAGGGCTTCCCTGTACTCGGCGGCCGAACCCTGCGAGTGAATGCTGGCGCAGAACTCTCCTTTGCCAACGGCCTCCCCCTGGTCAAGTTAAAGGGCGTCAGCCTCATGGGCGTACCCATTCCCAACGCCTGGCTGGGTAACCTCAAGAATGTGGACCTGGTTAACGAATTTGGCGCCAACCCGGGATTCTGGCAATCCTTTGCAGCCGGCGTGGAGTATATCCACGTTCGGGACGGCCAACTGCTAGTCCGGCTCAAGGAATAGCGCCCGATGCAATGGATTGAGTTCGTCACGAGAAACCGAATGATTTGATCCTTCGTCACAGCGGGGCGAAGATCACCACGACAAAAAGGCAGGAATCCATGAGCGCAAAGATCGACCTTTACAATAGCTCTTACAGCAATTACTCGCTTGAAACCTACAGCGAGATCCGGCTGGAGACCTATGGCGAGGACTATGGGCAAACCAGTTGGGTTTCGACGGCAGAATCCCACGAGATACCTGAATTACTCAAGTTGACATCCGATTCATCGGTCCTGGACATAGGGTGTGGTTCCGGGGGCTACGCGGTAGACCTGGCAAAACGCATAGGCTGTCGGGTTCTGGGGTTCGAGATCAATGCGTCGGGCGTGAAAACAGCGACGGCTCTCGCCGATAAAGAGAACCTGACCGACACCGTAAACTTCGAACAACATGATGCGTCCAAAGAATTACCCTATGAAAATAATTCTTTTGACGCCGTTTATTCCACTGACGTCCTGTGTCACGTCCCTGGCCGAAAAGAAGTTCTCTCCAACACACAAAGGTTGCTCAAACCCGGTGGCCGATTCGTTTTCAGTGACGCGTTGGTTATTGGAGGACTGATTTCACATGAAGAGCTACAGAGTCGATGCCCGGACGGGCTGTATTTTTTCAGCCCCCCTGGTACCAATGAGCAATTAATAGAAGAATCCGGTCTCAAGCTGCTTGAAGCTCGTGATACCACGGAGAATTCTGCTCTATTGTCCAAACGCTGGCACGATGCGCGCGAAAAACGCAAAGACGCACTCATCGCATCTGAAGGTGAGGAAAATTTCCTGGGCGTGCAGCGATTCTTGCAGTGCGTTCATACCTTAACCTCCGAAAGACGTTTGTTACGTTTTTTGTATACCTGTTCGAAATAGAGAACCGAAACCGGGCGCCTGATAAACTCACACTAAACAAGGATGTTGTAATTCCCGAGTTCCAATTCAGGCAGCCTTGAAGGCAACAGCCATGTGTGGACGGTTCACTTTTTACACGCCACCGGACACCCTGATCCTCGAATATTTTCCCGAGGGTATGGACGTGGATGGCCACTTTGAACCCAGTTACAACATTCCCCCGGGTATTGGCATTCCCATGATCCGGATGAGCATGAACAACACCCCGGTGATGGCTCACTCTCACTGGGGGTTTCACCCGGTCTGGGCCGGAGAAAAAGCGCCCTCACCGATCAATGCCAAGGCTGAGACTGCGGCCACCTCAAAGTACTTCCGGGAAGCCTTCGCCCATCATCGCTGTCTCATACCCGCCAACGGCTGGTTCGAATGGCAACAGACGGAAAACGGCAAAACGCCTTACTACATCGCGCCCGCTGATCCACAGACGCACCCCGCCATATTCTTCGCAGGCTTATGGACGCCAAGACAGTCCGATGAAACCACCGCCTGCGCCATCATCACGGAGCCCGCTGCTGAATCGTTCCGGCACATCCATCACCGGCAGCCAGTGGTTCTCGATCCGGCCTGCCTGAGAGACTGGCTGAGCCCCGACATCACTGACCGCGCGCGGTTGCGGACGGTCACTCACCGCCTGCCATCAGACCAGTTAAAGGCCGTGACGGTTTCGGCCGACGTCAACAACACAAAGAACGACAGCCCGCACCTCATCAAGCGTTGGGGTCAGACCCCATTCAGACCGACAGTTCAATAATCTCCCCCGTCACACCGTTTTCACTCACCTGCAGCCGCCCCACTGTGATCGGTAGAGTGAAACGGCGGGGCCCGGCGCCACCTGGATTGAAATACAGCACATCGCCAATCCATTCATTTCGGGGTTTGTGTGAGTGGCCAGCGAGCACCACTCGGTAACGGCCTTGCGGATCGATATCGAGGGTTTTGACGTCGTGGAGCATGTGAAAAGCGTGACCGAGGAATTCAACATCCTGGACATCGGGAAGCGTCGCTGCGCGGCCTGTTTTGTCGATATTGCCGCGGATCGCAATCACCGGGGCGATTGCCTCCAGCGCGTCCAGAACCTCGTCCCGCCCTACGTCACCGGCATGAAGGATTACATCCGAGCCTTTCAATGCCGCCAGGGCTTCGGGACGCATTTTGCTGTGGGTGTCTGCGATCACTCCGATTTGCATGCTTACGTCCTCTCTGACCCCTCAATACAGGAAATTCCAGCCAATCAGAAAAACAGTACCGGGGCCACCCCGAACCGCTTACCCAGTGCTTCCATATGTTTGCGGGTCAGCTTTTTCCCTTCAGCACCATTGAGAATTTTGCTCACATTACCCTTTGATCCCAGCTCTGGCAGGTCAGCAACCCCAAGAGCGTGCTGGGCCATGAGCGTTTTCAATACCGCGATTCCCCGATCTGTTTCTGCCACAGCCGCATTAAAGTCAGAAAACTCTGCGCCCTGGTCTTCCCAACGTTCAATGCTGACAGCCAGAATCTCCATTAACAGCCTGTTGGCGTCGTAGTCATCCACCAACAGGTCCATCAACTCCAACGCCTGCTCATAGTCATCCTGGGTCTCAATATGAGCCACAAAAGGCACCTGAGCCAGCGCGTTTCTGATCTCAACAAAAGCAGGCGATAACATAAGCCTCACTCCCTATTGCGACGGTATTTGTCAGTCAGCCGGTCATATTCGGCGTGGCTACAAATGTGTTTTACGTACATACGGTTATCACGAAATTCAATGAAGGCAATCAGCCGCAGATTGTTGCCACCAATGTCGATAACCCACCATTTATCCCTGTATTTAAAGTTGTCCAGGGACGGAAAAACCCGGCGCAGCTGATCCGGAGTGTCGAACCTCCCGTTTTGCAATGTAATATAGGCGTTCACCAGCGCGTCCTGATCATTGGGAAACTTCTTGGCTGCGTCGTTAAACGGCTTTCTTGAAATTATGTGCACAGAACGTCCTTGTTTCTTTTTTGGAAACTTTAGCATAAGGTTTCCAAAAAAGAAACCATAGATTTCTTCCTGGCACTGATCTTCGACTGCGTCGGATTCGGATACTTAATGCACGGGGTCTGACCCCACGGAGATCCATGACCGAACCAAACCGCATCTACCTCGCTGGCCCGGAAGTGTTCTTCCCCGCCGCTGAGCACCAAGCCATCGTCGCCGAGAAAAAACGCCTGCTTCAGGAATACGGGCTCGAGGGCATCGACCCGCTGGATACGGAGCTGACCCTGTCCACCAGCGAGGCGAAGTTCAAACGCGGTCATCGGATCTACCGGGCCAACCGGGAACTGATGGACAGCTGCGAAGCCATCATCGCCAACCTGACCCCCTTCCGCGGCATCAGCGCGGACCCGGGTACCGTATTCGAAGTCGGCTACATGATCGGACAGGCCAAGCGGGCCTTCGGGTTTACCCTAGATAGCGGATACTACAGGGAGCGGGCAGGCGCCACGAACCTGGACGAGCTGGGCCATACCATCGAGGACTTTGAGATGACTGACAACCTGATGATCGAGGGCGGCATCTACAGTTCCGGCGGCCAGCTCTTCGTGGCAGAGCAACCCGGCGAACACGGGTACTTCTCGGCCGAGCTGTTCCGCCGTTGCGTAAGGGCGATTGCCCATGCCTGAACCCGCTGGCCCTGAAGTGCAAAAGGTTCCGGATCGCCGGCGTGGTGCTGGAATACACCGGCCTGTGCCATCCGTGGAGCAAAATTGAGATCGCGCTTGGACGACATCCGGCTGATCAAATATTCCGACGCCATCGGCAAGCGTTGTGTCTTTCAGAAACGTATTCGTAAAGGGTGCGGACGCGGGCGCCCGGGAAATCGAGGGGCAAGCCCACTATTACTTCCTGTCTGACTCAGATTCCTCGTTTGTATTCTTTCAGTCCGGCAACGGTAACTGAATCAAGCTGGAATCTGACTTTCCCGATTCTGATGGCTATCGAAGAATGCTCGGGGATATCTAGATAGGTGAAAAGCTGAGAGACTCCATGACAGAAGATTTCGCAAACTCGCCATGCCCTTGTGGCAGCGCAGCCCTCTACGCCCAATGTTGCCGACCTTTGCATCAGGGCGAATCCGCCTCATCGCCGGAAGCTCTGATGCGTTCGCGGTATGCCGCGTTTGTGCTGAATCTGCCGGACTACGTTCTGGCCACCTGGCACCCCAGAACCCGGCCAGGATCACTCAGCCTGGAAGACGCCCCTGACTGGGTTTCACTCCGGGTATTGAACAGCACTGAAAGCGGCGAACAGGGCAGGGTTCACTTCCGGGCCAACCATCGGCTTGCCCAGAGCTTTGGGTTTCTCGAAGAGCGCTCGGAATTCCTCAAGGAGAACGGCCGCTGGTACTACCTAAAGGGTGAAACCAGCGAGGGCCAATTCAAACCCGGCCGTAATGAACGCTGCCCCTGTGGCAGTGGACGTAAATACAAGGTTTGCTGCCAGAAGTAGAGCTGCATCTTGAGGATGTGAATGGAGCGGGTGAAGGGAATCTAACCTTACTTACAAAACAGCTAGTTAACGCGAATAATCCGGTTCGCCATACATGCCCCCATACAAGCTGAGCGGCCCTGCATTTATTGTTATTTTTTGTAACAAAGCGATCCGGGTTCAAGATCCACAGACTATCGCAACCCAGTCAGGGAATAATGCCGCGCTGAATCTGCTGAATAAACTTTCGTAGACGGGCAATATCCTCAGGACGGTCCAGCATCTCTGCCGGAGTAGCATTGCCCAGAGGAATTCTGGGGCGGGTCATCCAGTCCCGGGCGCCGGCCTCATCGCCCTCGAACAAATCAACCACCTCTTTCCAAACAAGCTGTCTGAGATCTGCCACGCTCAGATTCTCGTCGCTCCATGCAGACCATTCTGACAATTCGCCAACAGGCTCCGCCGGATCATGGTATGCCCGAACCGGACCCCGGCGCCTCCCCGCGGCAGGCTTTTGTTGTGGATTTTTGGACATTAGACGTTCCGTTACTGGCCAGTTCAGGGGGTCTCGGAGCACGATAGCACTAAAGTGGTTGAATGGATGTGACTAGCCCACTTAAACAATAATGCCCTGAAACCGAGGAGCGTTTACAGTCTTGCATGAATTAGCTTTAGAAGAATTTCAATTCCGACACTCGCTGCTGCGGTTACGTAAATTCTTGCCGGAGTCACAGCGGTTTCATCACGAGGAAGTAAGCCTTGTCTTCGCGTCGCTCGGCCCGAATTATTGATTGCCTCTAATTGAATGGTTTTTTGTCAAAAGGCTGGAGTCCGTGACTCCATACATTGAACGATTTGACCACAAAGCGGACATTTTCAGATAGGGGCCTACCCAACCCGCTAT